>JGI20214J51088_10000031_pt1 | contig 91347 bp, 76 predicted proteins | sample WetSurMetagenome_FD_51088 | JGI IMG/M metagenome (IMG submission 51088) | reverse complement strand
TACTGGACTATGCTACCTCAGAAGAAGGTGGCAATATGACTAAGGGCAGCTTATCACTTAAAAACCTCTTGCCCCTGTCCAAACAAACCCGACCACCTCAGGGTAATGTCAGCGATACCGTAGCGGCAGGCGCTAAAAAAACATTGACTGAAATATTAATTCCTTCGCAAACGGCGACGGGTGCTGCGGTATTGAATGTTCAGGTCAAAGATAATAAAACTTCGAAGGCAAGTATAATTCAAAAGCCTTTGTACATAAGCGGGTTGTCGGCTGAATTGCAGGTAAGCACGGACAAAGAAGCGTTTCTGAAGACAGAGGCTATCACAGGTGTGACAAGGATCAACAATGGGGCATCAGACATAAATAACGGGATTCTGAAAGTAACTGTAAGCACAGCAAAAACAGGCCAGGGCTGTTTCGAGGATTTATCGGCAAAAGTCTCGGCTGTTTTAGGCGAGGCCACAATATATGCGCTGGTTGCCGTCGGCGACGACATTTATATAGGAGCAGCGTCAGGGAAATTTCTCAAGTACAGTAATTCGACCGGAATATTGACCGATCTCAGCGATAAGATAGTTTCATTCTGGGGCTCTGTCACAATTTACAGCATGACGTATGATGAGGCAAAGAAGGTTGTATATCTTGGAGGATTGACAGGGTCCAAATTTGCACGATACAACACTTCTTCATATAGTTCGGGGACTGACGCTAATTACCCTGATAAGGATACTGCGTATGATATAACCCAAAAAATTCTGACCAAACTGCCCACTACAGATTTTCAGTTTCTGGACATGACTATCGATTATGAAAGGTCAGATGTTTATGGGTCTCTGGTGAAACCGGGCGGTTGTCAACCATTTTACCTCGTACGGTATTCTGCAGGCAGCGATGCGGTAACAATAGATTTGGGTAGTTGCCCAAATCCCTGCATAGGACCACCTAATTGCTGTCTATCCTATGGGTTAGCTTTTGACCCTGATTCAGATAATATTTTTGTCGGCGGCAGGGGAACTTGGTGGGGAGGACTGCATAGATTTTCGATAGGTGAAAACAAATACTATCGCAGTATAACTGGGAGCACCATAACAGGAAACATGCCGACCAGATTGGCTTATGTCGCAGATTCCAAATCAATATATATGGCAGGTGTGCAATGGGACAGCGCAGGAGGAGAATTTCTCAGATACGATATTTCGAGCGGGAGCGTAACAAATCTGACCAGTAAGCTGACGCAGTTATGGGGCGGCAACAGCGCGGCTGTTAATAATCTATTTGCTATAGCTTATGACAGTAATTACAAGACGATTTATTTGGGAAAAAACGGCGGGCGGTTGGCCAGATACAATACCCCACTATATGTGGCGAACAGTGATATAAATTATCCAACTCCCGACACGGCATATCTAGTTGATCTTTCATATTCATCATGGGGCTCCAATGCTATAAACTCCCTCGTATATGCGCCCGGAGTCCAGGCTGTATATATGGGCGGAGCAAAAGGCAGATTTGGAAGGTTTGTGTCGAATTCGGCTCTGTATAAAACTATTTATGAGTCCAGCATACCGGTAAATCAGGCTGCCGGTGTCTCGCAGGATTATATAATAAATACCGGGTCTCTGAATACAACCGGAAAGTTATATCTCCAGGCGCGGTTGCTTAATAGTCTGAATCAGACCGTCGCAACTTCAGAAAAGCCGTTTTATGTCATTGAAGGGAATACGCTGCTTTTATTGTCTGCGGACAAGAAATATTATAGACCTAATGAAACTGTAACCATAACAGGGGAAGTCAGGAATCTGGCCTCGATTACCGCATCAGGTTTGACGCTGACAGTTGATTTGAATGATGGATCTCAAAATACGCAGCTGTATACTGCCAACGTCGATATTTCAGCCGGCAGTAATTATCCGTTTACGATCACTACGACAGCTAATGCGGAAGGTGTTTATACTTTATCCGGCAGCGTAAAGCAGAACAGTTCGGTTCTGTTTGCAGTTGCAGACAAATATGAGACCGCCAATCCCGTAGTGAGCGCGAGCATGACCGCGCCTGATGTAGCAGGAAGCGAGGCGTTCCAGATCAACATAGAGATCAGGAATACAGGCAAGATACCCGCGACAGTCAACATAGCGTCTACCATGGACAATCAGAGCATCACGCTGGCGGCGGGGGAGACAAGAACGCTCACATATCAGCAGCAGATAACGGCAAACACAGACTATGTGTTTACCCTTTCAGGCGATCTTTCGCAAACCCTGACAAAGACTGTGACATACGGACTTGGCTCCAACATCTCAATCAGCGCCTCATCCACCTATCAGGAGGGAAAGGTTGCGATACCTGTAACCATCACAAACAGCGGACAGCTCGACGCAACCTATTCTGTGACATATACGCTTCAGCCGTCAGCCCAGACACTGACAAAGACATACATCCTGGCAAAGGGCCAGAATACGACGGACACACTTGTTTACGATTTAACTGAGGGCGACTATCAGCTTACAGCGGCTGTTCAAACTCCTCCAGCCAACGCTCAGGCGTCCTTCAGCGTGAAGAAGTCCGACTCAGTGACAATGTCGTCATTGACAGTCGGCTCTCAGGTAAACGGCATGATACCGGTCACAGCAGAGATAATCAATACAGGCTACAATAATTTCACAGGGTTACTGTCATACACCGTGACAGACAAACAACAGGGCAATACGGTCTGGACTGGTTCAACTCAGGTAACCGTGAATTCATCTTCGACACCCGCGCCGACACAGGCGACCTTTGAGATCAACGCCTCGGTCTTAAGCGTGGGATCGTACACACTCACGACAAACCTGCTTGACGGCAATGGGAAAGTCATTGGGACCATATCAAGGGATATCGAGATCAGGGGTGCGCAGGTATCTTTGACCCAGACACCGGCATATCAGACATTCAGCCCCGACAGCATGGCCTCGTTTACATTCCTTGCAGCGAACTCAGGCAGTCAGGACGGGACAATAGCGTTGCGATTCAAGGCATATGATCTTATCGATCAGACCATGAACGCGGCAGTCAAAGCCGGTGAAACCAGGGAACTGACATTTACATTCCTTGTTCCGGGCGACCTTGAAGCAAAAGATTACTATGCGGACTACGAAGTAATCGGCACGAATGTTCGCGGGCAGATCAAGTATCATGTATCCGGCATCAACCTTGGCGTTAACGCGGCCCTCGACAAACAGAGCTACGCCGAAGGAGAGACTGCGCGGCTCACCATCACAGTCAGCAACCAGGCGGCGAACGCCCAGAACCTGTTTGCGCGGGTCAACTATGCCGGTTATGCAAACAAACAGGACTTCAGCGTCACCGGCAGCCAGACCCTTACCTTCGACGTGCCGTTGACGCAGATAACCGGAGAGAAGCTTTTCTACGGCATATATTCCGAATCCGGCAGATCAATTCACCTGAACTCGCTGTATATCTACAAGACGGGGGATGTGATCAATATCAGCCTCAACAAGCAGGTCTACAATACTGGCGAGACAGCCACAATGACCATCACCGGCAATGCGGGCACACTTACGCTCACCGCTCCGAACTACAGCGAGACCTTCAGCTTCAGCGGCAGCGCGACAAAGAGCTTTACCATACCCGCGGCTGCGACAGCCGGCACTTACTATGTCAACGCGCAGCTTGCGGCGGCCAACTCAGCATCGTACTCAGTGACCAAGGCTTTCGATATTGCCGGCATCTCGGTCAAAGTGAAAGAAGCGACTCTCGACAAGGGCAAATACGCCATGACCGACACCATGAAACTGAACCTGCGGATTGAGAGCAACATCAATATGCCGGCGATATTAAAGACATGGGTTGTCAACCCCGACGGCACATATAATATTGTGGGACAGAGCGCAGTCGTATTGACATCTGCCCAACCGCTTCTACTTGCAGGCGCATACAACCTCAGCACAACTGCAAGCGGAATACATAAGCTTGTCTATAACGTCTATGATGCGGGAACGCTGCTGGCGTCAGGAGCAGAGGCCTTTGATGTGGGCGACGCCGTGCTTCTCGGCCTCTCCACCGACAAGACCGATTACCCGACAGGCAAGGAATCCGTCATTGTGAAAGCTCAAACTTACGGCACAGTGGAAGCGGGCCTTGAGCTGCAGATTGACGGAACTGTTGTAAACAATCAGGGCTTAGTCCTGAACGGATTTGCGACATATGAAATACCGCTTTCCACAGTCACACCTGGGACCCATACCTTAAAGGCGGTTCTTACAGCAGGCGGACTTAAGAGCGTCAAAGAGACCAAATTCATCTATGGCAGCGCCCTGGCCGATTTAGTCCCCGGCATACGAACACAGGGTTCTATACCTGATGCGGACAAGAATGTGACCATTGTCGTGACAGTCAAGAATCAGGGAGGCTCTTCTGCCGCCAGTTCAAATGTTGCGTTTTATGACGGAACAACATTGCTGGAGACAAAAGCCGTCAATGCCCTGAACAGCGGGGAGATACAGGACATCACATTCACATGGAATGCGCTTGGCAAGGCAGGGCAGCATACCGTCAAGGCGGTAGTCGATCCGAACAACCAGATTGTGGAGTTCAGAAAAGACAATAACACCGCAACACTTAATATCCTGATACCGGACGCCGCATTGACCATATCTACAAGCAGCGACAAATATCCAATCGGGCAGGATGTGACAATCAATTCGGTTATCACCAACCTTACGGCAAACACAACCTTATCAGGACTCACATTGCTTACGACGGTCACCGACCCATCAGGCAATGTGGTTTCAAACACTACCGTGCCTGTTGACGCAATTTCGGCAAAGGGCAGCGCCACCCAGAGCGGGATATGGAAGACAACCGGATTGACACGTGAAGGGGCTTATGTTATCAGCAGAACGCTTCAGAACGGAACAACCGCCATTTCGCAGGCAGGCTTGACAGTGACAATTGAAACAGCGAAAGACTTCAGCCTTTCTGCGGACGCCGCCGTGCAGAAGGTAAAGCAGGGGCAAAGCGCGACATATCGTATACATGTGACGCCTATCGGCGTATGGCAGAGTCTCGTAACGCTCAATGTCACTGATTTGCCTCTGGGCGCGTCAGTCATGTTTGATCCTGGACAAGTCACGCCGCCGGGCGACGCCAATGCGCTGGTCCTTACAACCTATAACACACCGCCCGGGGTTTTCAGCAGTATTATGCTTACCGGAGTCGGAGCGCTTGCGGGAACGCCTGTTACCCATTCGCTCCCTCTGACCCTTGATGTCAGCGGGTTTAATGTTGATGCGTCTCCGACTGAGCAGAGTATAAAGCAGGGCGAAATAGCGACCTATACAATACAGACTTCTTCCGTGAACAATTACGCAGGAACCCTTACGATTACTTTGGACAACCCTGCAATAGCGGGACTGACACTCAAACTTGGCAGCGGCAGCGTGGATGTCCCCGGCTCAGTGACGCTTACAGCAGAGAGCGCCAGTTCCACGGAGCTTGCGACATATGCCATACCGCTCACAGTTACCGACGGTTTGATAACCAGGAAACTGGAATTGAAATTGACTGTCGGCGAAAAAACTAAAATCAACGGATTCATAACAACGCCGGGACCAGGGCCGTCCAGCCCAGCCCTGGCGCGCCTTTTCAGCAAGGAATTCAAGATGATTAAGGAAATAGTGTTATTCAACACAAAATACGGAGCCAACGCCTTATTGGCCGATGTGGACGGCGATGGAATTGATGAAATTGTCGCGGCTCCTGGGCCTGATCCTCGCGCTAAAGGAAAGGTCAAGGTATTAAAGCCTGACGGCACAGTGATTACAGAAAAGAAGATATTCAATACCAGATTCGGGCTTAATATTGCGGCCGGCGATTTCGACAAGAGCGGAAAGAAACAGATAGTTGTCGCCGGCGGGCCTGATCCATTAGGGACATCAAGGGTAAGGGTTCTTTATCTGGACGGGAATAATCTTCAGGATACGGGAATTGATTTTAATGCCTTTGAGAAAAACAAATGGCATGGCCTGGGCGTAAAGGTTGCTGTTGGGGATATTGATGGAGATGGAGTCCCTGAAATAATAGTCGGCTCGGGTATAAGCTTCTTTGTTGAACACAGAATCAGGGCCTATAAAATAGACACATCGGCCGGAATTGGGAAGTGGAAAATAGGGTCCGTGGTTGCTGATTTCCATGTGGATTTTGGCAAAAGGTTGCCTGAAATCGCGAACTTCAATATTGCCGCCGGAGATATCGACGGCGACGGACAGGCAGAGATCATTGTCGGCGCAGGACCTTCACCCCTGAACAAGGCGATAGTCAGGGTCTATAAGGGGAACGGGGCCGACACGGGCATATCCTTTGTTGCATATCCGTTCAACCATAACAACGATGATCGCGATGATGACGACTATGATGATCGATATCATATTACTGGGAGGACAACATCGCACAAGCGTGATGATTATCGCTATGGGGTATATGTGGCGGCAGGTGATATCGACGGTGACGGCAAGGCTGAGATCATAACCGGCGCAGGCCCCGGATCACATAATGAACCGTGGGTCAGGATATTCAAAGGAGACGGTACGCAGGTCTCCGATGGCTTCATAGCATATCCCGGAAACATGCGCTATGGTGTTAAGCCTTCAACAGGCAATGTAGGGCAGTAAATACAGACATATTGCGCTGACACGAGACAAACGGCATATCGCAGTGATATGCCGTTTGTCCAGGGCGCTTCTTTCAATTAATTGTCTCTGATATAGATGGAATAATAAGGAGAAAAAGGTGAAATCTGAATTGATAAACATGCAACAGGCTATAATAGTCGGCCTGCTGATAGTTGTTGGGCTGTTTATCTGTCCCGTAGTCAGCTATGCGGACATGTACATGTCTATTTCCGGAACTGTAAAGGATGCCGATACGGAGAAAGGGATAGCAGGTATTGAGGTGGTATTGAGCGGGCAATTAAATGGAAAGAGATATTCGTCAAAAACAGATAATAACGGAGTCTATGTAATAGGTGGTATTATAGCAGGTGATTATAGTTTGGCTGCATATCCAGCCGATAAATACTATTCGACATCTTCCAATAAAACAATCAAGGTTGAAAAAGGTAAAAATATAATAGCGGCCGACTTTAAGTTTGCTGCTGGTGGATCTGTTTCAGGAACTATCCGCAAGAGCGACGGCACAACGCCATTGGCAAATTCAACGCTAGCCGCTATAACTCCGAACGGAGTTGTCCTGTCAAAAACAGATGTTAATGGTAAATTTATACTATCAGGTATATCATCGACTTCGTCTACTACAATAAAAATCATGATTAACGGGTATGCTAATTTAACGGTAAAAAATATAGCTATAATTGCCGGAGAGACAAGTTCTATCGGCGATATACAAATGCTCAATGAAAAACAGGGCATTAACGGAACTGTTACAGAAACAGAAAGTGGCGCGCCTATGGCAGACGCATTTGTTATTATACGCAGCGTAAATGAAGTGGTGGCAATGGCTACTACTGATGGAAATGGCAACTATTCTGTACGAGGCATGGATATTGGGACATATTCGGAAGTTGTTTGTGAGGGGGATTCCTGTCTGACTATACCGGCAGTGACAGTAACAAAGGATAATACTACCTGTGTGCCGGTAACGAAACCTCCGACAACAAAAAAGTGGAAGGCATGCGGTTCCGGATGGTCGGAGTATGTTGTGCCTGATATAGTTCCAGGCGGTAATTTTAATGAGGCTTGCAATAATCATGACAATTGTTATGATTATTGCCATAAAAATGGCAATGGGAGTAAGGAGTTATGTGATAAAAACTTTCTCACCGATATGAATGCGGCATGTTATTTATCAGTGGATGCTCTGAATAAGCCGGCATGCTATATAGTGGCTCTTATATATTATGAATTTGTTAAGCTGCGTGGTGATGATGCATACACAAAAGCCCAGACGAAAACCTGTTGTGGTAATGCAAAGTGATGGAGGGCCATAATGAGCAACTATAATCTAAAGAATATAATAGCAATCATTAATGCGATTTCCTTGCTATGCGGATTTCTTAATTTGGTGGGGTTTGTCTGGTTTATTGAAGATGTAGTGTCTTTACAAAAAAGGTTCTTGTTTTATGGCGCAATGGAAGCTGCGCTATTGTTTTTGCCGGCAATACCGAACAGATTATTCACTAATTGGCTGCTTTTATTTGCGGCAATAGCTCTGATTGCTTTTGCAGTTGCGAATAATATTGATATGACTATAAAAAAAGGTATAGCTCTAATTAATGTTGTGAGTCTGATTGCGCTAATAGCGCAGCTGTGGCGTATTATTTATATTTTTTCAAAAGGACGACGAAAAGCTTAGATTCAGAAAGTAAAAAAACGGGGACAACCTCCTGATTATTGACAACAAAAGCAACCAATAGTAAGATAATTCACGCTGGGAGTTGCAAGTATAACTGGTCGATTTGCCGTGACTCATGTTCCTAGGGAGTCTGACAGGGTTTTCCCGGGGATGTTGTCTCCAATTTATGTCATTTCGACCGGAGGGAGAAATCTAGTTGGAACTTGAGGCGAGATCTCTCCCTTTGGTCGAGATGACAAGAGATGATATTCCCCCGTTTCTTAAATGAAAATTAACCAGAGAAAATATTGGTAATAAAATGCGTAATATCATTGTGACAAGAAAACTCTGTAGGATCGAGACCAATGGGGGAAAAGGGGCAGGCTGTTTTTTATGAAATAAGAAGGTTAATGAACTCAGATGCAGGCCGTGAAAGGAATTTTTCTTTCAGGTACACCAGCCCCAGGTCCCTTGAGATCTTCACATCCGCTATCCTTACTTTGATCAGTTCACCGTTTTTCACTTCGGTCTCAGCTGCCTTTTCCGGCAGTATGGATATCCCCAGCCCTGCCTTTACAAGGCCTTTGATAGTCTCGATATAGGCGACTTCCATGGATATATGCGGCTTCAAATTCATATTGGAGAACGCTTCGTCTATTGCGCGCCGGGTTTCCGTGCCTGTCTCCGGAAGTATCATGCTGTATTTGACGGCATCCCCGATTTTTATATGTCTGTGTGTTCCAAGAGGATGCCCTTTTGCGCATATGACCGACATCCGGTCGGTCCATATTTTTTTCGATATTATTCCCTGAACGGGTTGCGGCAGGGTTATAACCCCGAGATCGAGCCGGTTTTTGAGGACCATTTCGAGGATGGTTTCGGAACCGTGGCAGCTTAACAAAAGATCGACTTTCGGAAACTTTGTTATATAAGTTTTCAGAACGCCGGGCAGCCTGTGGATGCTTATGTGATCACTTGCTCCGATCACAAGCTCTCCTGAGCATTCCGCCGACATGTCTCTGACCGCAGTCTTTGCTTCGTCCACAGAACGCAGTATTCTCCCGGCGTGATCGAGCAGTGTCTCTCCTGCACGCGTCGGATACATCTTCTTGCCTATCCGGTCGAAAAGTTTCTCCCCAAGCTCCTCTTCAAGGGAGATAATCTGTCTGCTCACGGCGGGCTGGGTCAAAAGCAGTTCAGCGGCGGCCCTGCTAATGCTGCCGGTTTCCGATACTTTTTTGAAATATGAGAGCTGGTTAATATTCATACTTTTGGTAATGGTAATTATAATATTAATGAATTTTAATAATATATAAATTTATGATATCCTAAAATCATAAAATAGTAAAGAGGTTGAGGAGGAAGCTGATATGGCTATGACACTGGCGGAAAAGATTTTCAGTTCGCATTTGAGGGAAGAGCCGTTTCCGGGCGCAAAGGTATTGAATATCGATGTGGTCCTGTGCCACGAGATTACTACACCTATTGCGATCAACGACCTTGTGGCCAGGGGCAAGGACAGGGTGTTCGATACCTCGAAGATCAAGGTGGTCATCGATCATGTAACTCCGTCAAAAGACACAAAGACGGCGACTCAGGCCAAGATACTCAGGGACTGGGCCCGCAGGCACAACATAAAGGATTTTTTTGATATCGGCAGAAACGGGGTATGTCATGCAATCTTCCCTGAAAAGGGGTTCATACGTCCTGGGTACACTGTTATCATGGGCGATTCTCATACCTGCACACATGGGGCATTCGGCGCGTTTGCTGCGGGGGTCGGCACAACTGATCTCGAAGTCGGCATCCTCAAAGGAGTATGCAGTTTCCGTCAACCTGAAACCATCAGGGTAAATATCAACGGCACAATGCCCGAAGCGGTCTCCGCCAAGGATATCATCCTCAAGGTCATCAAAACCCTGACCGTGAATGGGGCGACTGATTGTGTGATAGAGTTTCGGGGCAATATCGTCAGCGCAATGTCAATGGAAGGCAGGATGACCCTTTGCAATATGGCTATCGAGGCCGGCGGGACATCGGGGGTCTGTATGCCGGATGAAATCACGGTCGATTATCTCTGGCCTTTTATTTCGTCCGGATATAAAGACAAGGCTGCCGCGCTTGATGATTTCAAAAAGTGGCGCTCCGACGAGGGCTGCAATTATAAAAAGATTATCGACATAGATGTCACGAATATGGAGCCGCAGGTGACTGTGGGTTATAAGCCGGACCAGGTGAAGGATGTTTCGGAACTTGAGGGAACGCCCGTCGATCAGGTCTACATCGGTTCATGCACCAACGGCCGGATCGGGGATCTTCGGGAGGCCGCAGCGTATCTGAAGGGCAAGACGATAGCTCCGGCAGTAAGGGGCATCGTGTCTCCGGCCACGCCCGATGTGTTCAAACAGGCTGACTCAGAGGGCATCATAAAGATATTTATGGACTCGGGATTCTGCGTTACTAATCCGACCTGCGGCGCGTGCCTGGGCATGTCGAACGGCGTATTGGCTCCGGAAGAGGTCTGCGCCTCTACCACAAACAGAAACTTTAACGGCAGGATGGGCAAGGGCGGCATGGTGCATCTCATGAGCCCGGCGGTGGCCGCTGTCACCGCTGTCGAGGGCAAGATCGCTGATCCCAGAAAATTCAGGAAGGAGAAGATATAATGAAGACTTTCGGAGGAAAGGTTCTTTTTCTTGACAGGGCGGACATCAATACGGATGAGATAATACCGGCGAAATATCTGACCGAGAACTCAAAGGAAGCATTGAAGCCGCATATGCTCGAAGACTTGAAGCTTGAAGGTTTCGATCCGAACGCCCCTGCTGTGAAGGAGTCGAGGGTGGTTGTGGCCAGGTCCAATTTCGGTTGCGGCTCTTCGCGTGAACATGCGCCATGGGTTTTTGAGGTGAATGATATCAATGTGGTAGTAGCGTCTAGCTTTGCGCGCATTTTCAGGCAGAACATGTTCAACTGCGGCATGCTTGCGATAGAGTTGTCCGACAAGAATATTGATGAGCTGTTCGTGTATAAAGGTTCTGACGCGTCAATCTCTATCGACTTCGACAACGACAAATTGACGGTTACATCGGGGAAGGGCTGCAGGACCTTTTCTTACCATATTGCAGAGTTTGACAAGGCGCTGGTAAAGGAGGACGGCTGGGTCGGTTTCGCGGACGCAAGGTATTAATAAAAGCAAAACAAGAGCCGTCAGGCGTAAGCCTGGCGGCTTTTTTTATGTGCGTCCGTCAGGCGCATTCACTTGGTGATGAAAGTCCACTACGGCTCCTGATGACGGGAACCGTTAGCCGAAAACTGCAAGGGCTGAATCCCATACTGTAACATACGTGTATTCTAATTTACTTTCCTGAGATGAATACCACTCTGACTTCCCGAAACTTGCGAATGTCTGCTGAAACCCTTGATGTTTAGCGTTTTCTTAAATCTGCTGATTAGCGAAGGGAAATAAATATTTCCTCTAAATCAGGCAGCTCTGATATGGGATATACCTTAACGAATATGACCCGATGTTTTTCGTCAAGGATGATATTTGCCCGCTCAGAGAAGCCATCGTCTGGCCTGAAAAGACCATAGGCCTTGGCGATCCTGCCGTGGGGCCAGAAGTCACACAGCAGCCGGGTATTTTGAATCCCAAGTGTTTTTGCCCAGGCATTCTTAGACGGCACAGTGTCTATACTGAACCCCAGGGCAACAGTATTGAGAAGATCAAACTTCTCCTTATTTTCTTCAAGAGACTTCATCTGCTGGGCACAGACACTTGTCCAGGCAAGGGGGTGAAATGAAAGGAGAACTTTCTTCCCTTTAAAGTCAGACAACTGAACTACCTTGTCACGGTTATCCTTAAGCAGAAACGGCTTCCCTTTTTCACCTTTCAGTATTAATTTGCTCATGACCCCTCCTTTTGCGTTCTTATATAATTACAGCTTATTAAGGACATTTGTTTCCATTTACCAAACGACTTATCAGTTCTGCAAACGTTTTTAAAAAGCCAGGGGCTGTTACAATGCCTTAAAATATCATAACTATAATAAATATCAAAACGAAATCACGGTATCCGGTGATTTCCGGCTTTTACTTTAATAAGTGAAATTGAAGCCAGGCGGATACTCGATCTGTTTGCCTCTGTATTCCACTTGATATGTTTGCTGAAAAGTAATATATATTGATATTATCGGAGTTTGCATGCTTCGGATCTTTGGGAGATAATTTTGTCTGAAGAAAGACAACATAAGACATTGACGCTGAACGGATTTCTGACCAGGCTTATCTGGTTGTGCGCCCTGCCGCTTGCTCTTCTAGCTATCTACCTGGCTGTTGATCACGTGCAGACATTACAGGCCCAGAGAGACAAGGAGGCTGATACCCTGGCGAAAAATGCGATTGTCATCATCGACAGCCATCTCAAGGCCCAGATATCGGCGCTTCAGATACTTGCGGCTTCGTCGCTTGTGGACGACCGTACGCAATGGCGCGCTTTTTATGAGCAGGCCATGGGTTTCCGCAAGCAGTTCAGCGGGCATATTATCTTTGCAGACCTTTCTAAAAGAATGCTTTTCAACACCAGGACTCCATATGGATCGAAGCTTCCGGAGCTGCCTGAGGTAAAGGGACATGCGGCAATGACGGGTCTTCTCGAGACAGGCAAACCTGCGGTAGGCGACATGTTTATCGGGCCGGTTGCGGAAAAGCCGCTGGTGGCGATGGCTGTTCCCGTCATCCGCAATGAACGCATAAGATACGTTCTAATCGCTACAATAGAAACCGATCATCTGAAAAAACATCTGGATGAGATTGCGCTTCCGGCAGGCTGGTTCCTTACTATAAGAGACGGGAAAGGCGCGGTTATGGCCCACAGTAGCGCATATGATAAAGACAGCGCGGCAACGGCGGACAAGACGCAGCAGTTCGATGCAAAATCGTCGGTCTCACACTGGGCTGTTGTTCTTGAGATTCCGGCGCGGGTGTACATAGGGCCGGTCGTGAAGGCAGCCATTGCCCTGTTGGCGGCGATACTGATTGCAATATTTGTCAGTATATTCGGCGGACGCAGGGCAGGCCGCAGGCTGTCCCATGATGTGAAGGCCTTGTCGGACTACACTTCCACAAGCTCCGGGGTGTCGTCTATCGAGGAGATCAGCTCAGCGCAGAAAAAGCTTCTTGACGCTTCCGAGGCCCTTCGTGAAAGCGAAGAGATGTACCGCGCCTTTTTTCACAACAGCCTGGACGCGATTATGATTACATCTCCGGACGGCAGGATTCTTGAAGCGAACCCTGCGGCCTGCGCAATGCTTAACCACACGGAACAGGATATTTGCTCTTTGGGTCGGGACGGCCTGGTCAATTTTGACGATCCGCGCCTCGGCCCGCTAATGGATGAACGCGGCAAACATGGGAAGGTCTTCGGTGAGTTAACCATGATCAGGGCGGACGGCTCGATCTTCCCTGCGGAGATATCGAGCGCCCTTTTTAATGACAGACACGGGAATACGCGCACTGTCATGATCATTCGCGATATAACCGAACGTAAGTGGGCCGAAAACGAACTGCGTGAAAAGGAACTCCAGTATCGCAATCTGGCTGATTCGGGACTGGCCCTGATATGGACATCCGGAACCGACAAGTTATGCAACTACTTTAATAAGCCCTGGCTGAAGTTTACGGGCAGAACCCTGGAACAGGAAATCGGCAACGGCTGGACTGAAGGCGTTCATCCAGAAGATCTCGACGGCTGCGTTCAAACTTTTGTCAACGCCTTTGACAAACGCGAACCATTCGATATGGAATACAGGCTGCGCCATGCGAGCGGCGAATACCGCTGGATCAGGGACATGGGAGCCCCCAATTACAACAGCGCCGGCGATTTCATCGGCTATATCGGACACTGTTTCGATATCACCGAGCGCCGTAAGCTCGAAGCCCAGCTCAGACATGCGCAGAAGCTTGAAGGTATCGGACAGCTTTCCGGAGGCATTGCGCACGATTTCAATAATATACTTAATACTGTTATAGGTTATGCTGAACTGATTGAAAGACATACCGGCGCGGACGATCCCGTAAGGCAGTATTATGCAAAAGAGATAACAGCGGCCGGGATGAGGGGAGCGGCGCTTACCCGCCAGATACTTGCCTTCAGCAGAAAACAGGCGCTCGAAATGAAGCCGGTCAATATCAATGATAATATCGATAACCTGCAGAAGATGCTGCGTCGGCTTGTCAGGGAAGATATTACCATCAATATGAATCTTTCAGACAAAGACCTTATTGTAATGGCGGACTCGGACCAGATTGACCAGGCGCTGATCAATCTGACCACCAACGCAAGTGACGCGATGCCGGCCGGCGGCAAGATCGGTATTTCGACTGCCAGGTTTGTTATGGACGAAGATTTCATTCAAATGCACGGCTATGGAAGTCCGGGCAAATACGCCTTGATAACCTTCTCCGACACGGGCTCGGGTATGGACGCCGAAACCAGACGGCAGATATTCGATCCTTTCTTCACAACAAAGGAAAGGGGTAAGGGCACAGGTCTCGGGCTTGCTGTAGTCCACGGAATACTGAAACAGCACGGCGGCCATATATCGGTGTACAGCGAACCGGGCATAGGCACAACATTCAATATATATTTGCCGCTGTCAGGATTTATGGAAGATGAATCCACATCGGGAAATTATGTCGAACTGAAGGGGGGCTCTGAAACCATACTGATCGCGGAAGATGAAGCCGCCCTGAGACAGCTGATCAGAACCGTGCTTGCGCATTTCGGCTATAAAGTTATCGAAGCGGTAGACGGCGAGGATGCGATACAAAAATTTGCGCAAAACAGGGACGTTGTCAGGCTGGTAATCCTTGATGGCATCATGCCTGGGAAAAACGGTATGGAAGCCTTTGAGGCCATACGCAAACTCCGGCCGGAAATAAAGGCCATATTCGTGAGCGGTTATGCGGAAGGCATTTTCGATCCTGATTACCTGTCCGGGAAAGGCGCGGATTTTTTACAAAAGCCGGTGAAACCTGATGACCTTTTGCGCGCAGTGCGCGAGACACTGGATGCGGCGCTATAAGAGTTTTATCCTTCCCAACCGGATCAACACAGGCTCTAAGCAGTCTGGGAATAATCATATGAAGCAATAGTCAGATTGTATGTCTCTTTCAGAAACAGCTACCTGATTCCTATTTGATGTTCGCCTTTTTCTTTATCACGATCTTGTCATTGGTCGCTTTTGGTATTGCATCGTAAAAGGCCTGAATCGCCTTATAATCCCCGGCTGGTACCCGGCCGTGTTTATAGACATTCAGCTGCCGCGCCCTGATAATGCCTTTGCTGTCGAGACTGTATTCGCGGCGGTATTGGGCCAGATCGGTTTCTAGAATTACCTTTTTGGGAAGACTCAGAACCTCGTAACCGGCCGGGATATTGTATGCTATCTGATAATCGGAAACTATTCCGGATTTATATACTATGGGATATTTTCTTTTGGGCGCTGAGAAAAGGCTTCCCCGCTGGGTTTGAGGCATTCCGAACATCATCATATCTCCCATTATCTGGACGAGGTTCGGATGTTCAAAACGTATATTAAAAACGATCAGCGAGTGCGGGACATCGATGTTCTTCCATGCGCGAGAGACCATTTTGCCGCCCATCATGATCTGCGTTTCAACGCCGGCGTACACCTTTTCTTTTTCCTTTTCACTGAGATTTTTAAAGGTTTCCCTCATTTTTATAGAGATGCCTCTCGAGAATGTCGCATCGACATCGACAACGGCTGTTCCGTCATTTCTGATGGCAATATCCTGTTTAACGATAGTTGCGCTTTCTATCTTTTCCTCTTCCGGCACAGAACTGAAATAACCGCCGCGGTCATTTACGACAAAGACCTTTTTCTTCGCCAGCGAGCTTGGGATCTCCTGGAATCTGTAGCCCTTCTGAAGGACATCTGTGTAATAGCCCCTGCCGTCAACCTCGAAATGGAGGATCACATGATCGAAGAAAGAGGGCATGGGCAGCAGATCGTCCCTGTTAAGATCGGCCCAGGTCGAAAACAGGACAGGCGACGCCTTTACCCCGATTTCGGCAAGCATGGAGACAGCCAGCAGAGTCTGGTCTTTGCAGTCGCCATATCTGTTTGCATAGACTTCATCGGCCGGATGGGGTTCATAGCCGTGGGAGTTGATGTTCATGGATACGTAACGGAATTCCTTCTGCAGATATTCAATTATGGCCTGGATTTTATCAGATGTTGTTTTCCTGCCTTTGGTTATCTCGGTCGCCTTTTGTTTCATATCAGGCGATATCTTCATATTCTTTTTATTAAGCGACCATACCCACTCCGCCAGCTGTTTCCAGTCGGACAGGGATGAAACCGTTATCCTCTTGTCGATTTCAAGAAGGCTGGGCATATATTCCTCGTATTCTATTTTTTCGACTTCACTGGCATCCCATGAATAGATCGCTTCGTCTCCGGCATATTCAATCCGGGGCTCTATGTCTGTGTTCAGATTTTTTATGTTCAGCTTCATGTCCCTGGGAGCTATCAGTTTGTATCTGGCTTCTTTTACAGGGAATACCTGGGTGATACTGAAAGAATCATAATAATTCTTTTCGATGATGGGCCTTTTCAGTATGGTGGTCTCTTTGCGATCGATAATGCTGCCGACGACTACATTAGGCATCGAGATGATCTTTTTCCGCTGATCGCTGTATACACCAAAATTATTAGGGTCGTTGATATCCTGGATCTTGTCGGCCCGTATCTTTTTGCCGTCGGGGGTTATCGTAAAGGCCTCGATATCTTTCACCTCTTCACGTTTCTGGTCGTAATATATCGAAATCTCGCCCAGTTTTTTGCCTCCCTCGGTCTGTATCCTGTCGATAACATGCTCGGTCTTCGATGAAGTGTAGTCTTTATTGACCTTTACGACTACTTCATGCAGAAGCCTTATAAAGGGCTCGTCTTTGAATGAGGCTTCCCATGCCGTCTTGTCTGCTGAGAAAGCGGATGAATTAGCGAGAAACAAAGCCGCAGCAATAATAGCTATGGACAATAACCTCAGTGTACTCCGATTCATATTGAACCTCCGGGAATATTGCTGATGTTTCCGTATATAGGTAAATAAGAAAACACTGAATTTTATACAATCCTGGTGGACAAGAGCAATAACTGCGGGGGAAATATCCCTGCCGTTTTATCCGTCAGGCCGAAATAGTTTAAAATAATCATTCCGGATCTTCGTTAAAATTACAGGATTCCGGTTATGAAGTCACTATTTATGAGAAGGACTATTAATGAAAACCCTGTTACTGAATCCACCTTCGTTTGAAAATTTTGACGGCGGGGCAGGCGCGCGCTGGCCTGCGCGCCGTGAAATCGTCTCCTTCTGGTATCCTGTATGGCTCGCATATCCGGCAGGTATGATAAAGGACAGCAGGCTTCTCGACGCGCCTTCTCACGGGGTGTCGATCGAAGCGACTGTTGAGATTTCGAAAGACTATGATTTTGTGGTTCTCTTTACCAGCACGGCAGGCTTTAGCGTCGATAAACATATTGCCGAGCTCATGAAAGCCGCAAACCCTTCGATAAAGATATGCTTTGTCGGTCCTCCGGTCAGCGTAAATCCTGAGGCGACCCTCAATGCGTCTCCGGCAATCGATTTTGTGGCAAGAAAAGAGTTCGAATATACTGTAACCGAATTTGCAGAAGGAAGAGATATCTCAGAGATAGACGGCGTCAGTTATCGCAGGAACGGCGAGATCGTTCATAACAGAGACCGCGAGCCTGCGGAAGACCTGGACAAAATACCCTTTGCGGTAGAGATTTATAAGCGCGACCTGGATATTCAGAGATACAATATCCCGTTTCTTCACCATCCATATATCTCATTTTATACGTCACGGGGCTGTCCGGCCATGTGCAATTACTGCCTGTGGCCGCATACATTCAGCGGACGCCGCTGGCGCACACGGAGCAGCGACAATGTTGTGGCTGAAGTGCGCCGCACACTCGAACTTTTCCCTGAAGTGAAGGAGATATTTTTTGATGACGATACTTTTTCGTGGGGTAAAAAGAGGACAATCGAGCTTTGTGAAAAACTGAAGACCGTTAAATTTACGTGGTCGTGCAACTCAAGGACCCATGCGGATTACGAAACCCTCAAGGCAATGAAAGAGGCCGGATGCAGACTGTTGGTGGTGGGCTTTGAATCCGGCGATCCGGCTGTGCTAGAAAATATCTCAAAAGGCGTCACAGTCGAACAGGGCAGGGAATTTATGAAGAATTGCAGAAAGCTCGGCCTGACAGTGCATGGCGACTTTATCATGGGGTTGAAGGGCGAGACTCGGGAGTCCATTGAGCGCACCATGCAATATGCGGAAGAACTTGATAGCGAGACTATCCAGGTCTCAATTGCCCATCCTTTCCCGGGCACGGCGTTTTATGACTATCTTAAGGATAACGGATATCTCACGGAACACGATATTGCGGACGAGATGGGACACCAGATGCCTAACATCCGGTATCCGGGGCTCACGCGCGAAGAGATAATGGCGGCGGTTGAACGCTTTTACTCCCGGTATTATTTCAGGCCGAGGATCATCTTCAGGATAGTGCGCAAGGCGATATTCGACAGCAGCGAGCGCAAACGGCTGTATAAAGAGGCAGTGGAATATCTGAAACTGCGCTCAAAGAGAAAGAAGTTCGTCAAGGGCCGCAAGTAGATATTTTGCTGAGGCAGGTAAGGGCGGCCAAGATTTTATATGCTATGCAAGACAAGGCGCATGCCGACTTTCGGCAGAAGAGATTAGTCCATAATTATTTTGCGCTTTCTTATTATTGATAGGAGCAACATTGTTTTGAAATGTTGACGTTGGGCCGGATAACTCAGGCTCTTCTGTCCTCAATCCGGCATGCGCCTTGTCGTATTCATGGGTATTTTGGCCCTAGTGCAGGAACGGCACCTTGACCAGCAGTAGGAAGCCGTTGAGAGTCAGCAGCGATCCGAACACGGCGGCTCCAATCGAGAAATAAAATACCTGGCATGAACGCGCAATTATGGCCACTGACGAAAGTACGATAGCTATCTGCAGCAAGGCTTCTCCAAAGTCGAAATAAGGGTCCTTGTCCCTGTTGATATCGCGTTCGTGCTCCTGCTCTCTTGCCTTAACGGTTATCTCTTCCTTGTCTTTTTTGAGCCTTGTGGTTTCAGCAGATACCTTCGCCATCTTATCCTGATAATGCTTGAGAACTGCGGGTTTCATTGTGTCGCCACGTTCAATAAGCGCGCTCTCAAGATGGTCTTTTTCTATCCGGTACTGATATTCCCTGATGTTCTTGGCCTGATAATAGGCCCATTGATTGCTCGCCTCCTGCTGCGCCAGCAGCATTTCTTTCATTGAGTTATTACCGCCGAGGGCGCAGATAGCAAGTATGACTGCATATATCGATGTAAACAACGCGACTTTTTTGCTGAATCGGTTCTGGCTTTTTTCTTTAAGTTCTTCGGGATCGGGCAATTCGACTTCGGCCATATAATGGTCCTCCGCAATAATTTGGTGATGACTATATTTTATAGGATAGAAGCTTTGCGCGCAAGTTATTATTTTTGCGGCCATTTGCTATAATGATCATATTGGTTTCATGCTTATCGCGGCCGTCGGCCGCGCCTGAAATAAGTCCGTAACAAGCCCGTTAGGAAGGGATTTGCCATGCCAGGGATGCGGAAAAAGAGGTCCGATAAGACAGGATTGCCTCCTGGATCACTTGTGCATATCGGCGACGAGACATCAAGGGCTGTGAATATGTCTGTCATCGATTACAGGGAGGATTACTTTCATGAAGAGACAATTGATTCCCTTGAAAAGTGTGTCTCTTTGAAGAACCCCGATTTTGTAACATGGATCAACATAGAAGGCATCCATCAGACCGCTACCCTTGAAAAACTCGGGCAGTGTTACGGCTTTCATCCTCTTGTGCTTGAGGACATAATGGCCACCGACCAGCGGCCCAAACTTGAGGATTTCGGCGATTATCTCTTTATCGTTCTGAAGATGATCAGGTATAACGACAGGAACGGCGGACTGGATATTGAACAGGTCAGTCTGATACTCGGCAGGAATTATCTCATCTCTTTTCAGGAAGGCAAGGAAGGGGATGTATTCAACCCCCTGCGGGAGCGCCTCAGAACAGGCAAGGGACGTGTCAGGCAGATGGGGGCCGATTATCTGGCCTATGGCCTTATGGATTCGATTATAGATAATTATTATCTGGCCATCGACAGGCTGGGCGAAGAAATAGAAGCTGTCGAGGAGCGGCTTGTCAACAATCCTGTTCCGGAAACCCTGCGCAAGATACACAAACTGAGGAGAGATATAATATTTCTCCGCAAATCGATTTGGCCTCTCAGGGAGGTGATAGGCGGACTCGAAAGGCTCGAATCACCGCTCTTTGCTAAAACCACCTCTATTTACCTCAAGGATATTTATGACCATATCCTTCGGGTGATCGATACTATCGAGACTTACAGGGACATGCTTGCGGTTATGCTGGATGTCTATCTTTCGAGCATCAACAACAGGCTCAATGCAGTGATGAAGGTTTTGACGGTAATAGCGACCATCTTCATGCCGCTGACATTTATTGCGGGTGTGTACGGGATGAATTTCAAGTATATCCCCGGGCTGGAATGGGAGTGGAGCTTTCCGGTTTTTATGCTGGCGATGACGCTGCTTACGATAGGGATGCTGCTGCTGTTCAAGAGAAAAAAATGGCTATGACTGTTCGGTCATCCATTTAACCGGGTGGTTCGAATGACGAATCTGGAATAAAAAGCATGGGTAACCGCCTCTCAGCGCGCTGAAATCAGATAAGTTTCCCTTATTTACGCATAAGAGAGGAATACGCCGGTTACTGCTTTATTGATTAACGACTCAACTGCGTCAGCGTGCCGCGATACGACCTCCCATGATGTCTACTCTAAGTGACAGCTCCATCCCTGGAGCTTTTATTANGCGGCGGTTTATATTTGACNAGCAGACTCAGGAAAAAGCCAATAACAGGGAATATCATAATGCACTCTATAGCTGCTGGTACGCCATAAATGTCTGCGATTACCCCTAACACGGTAACTCCCGCGCCTCCTGTGCCTATTGCGAATCCGGCTGTCAGGCCCGACGCCATGCCGACATTGTTCGGCATCAGTCTCTGGGAGATCACCATGGTTACGGAGAACGAGGCGACAAGGAAGAACCCGAGAAGGGCAAAGACCGCAACAAGCGTGAAGCCGTCTGTGACAAATATAAACGGCAATATGACGGAAGAAATCCCCATTGACGCAACGAGTGTTCTCTTGTGCCCAATCCGGTCGGCGAACTGACCTCCGATCAGGGTGCCGATCACGCCGCTCACCAGGAATACCGTCAGCAACTGTCCCGCGTATAACGGATCGTCTTTCAGATAGTCGATGTAATAGAACGGCACATAGGTTATAAGTCCGAACTGGGTCCAGGCCCGCATTACTACAGCCGATACCAGGATCGCAAAGGCGGCGTGAGCGCCTTTGGGCGCGGCGGCAGCGGTTTTTTTCTTCAGGCTGGCATCCGATTTGCCGGCTGTCGATATCTGCTTCCAGAACACGAAGAGTACCGGCAAAAAGGCGAGAGTAATAATTGCCATGACCGGAAGATAGTCCAGTCCGTAGTGTTTGAGTATGAAGAGCGATAAAATAGGAGCCAGGGCGAAACCGAGGTTGCCGCCTACCGAGAATATGGACATGGCTGCGGCGGGTCTCCGGCCGGTGAAAAAAGAGACGGTCTTGAAACCTTCCGGATGATAAGCCGCAACGCCGAGGCCGCTCAACAGCACGAACATCAGGAGCACGGCGTAATTCGATGTCAGGGCCAGCAGAGAGAATCCCAGTCCTGCGCAGAGGCATCCCGCAGGCAGCAGCCAGGGTTTTGCCTTTCTGTCTGAAAAATAACCGAATATCGGCTGCACGATCGACGAAGAGAGATTCGAAAATATAAGGATCAGTCCGGCAGTTGTGTACGAAAGATCGAGTTTCGCCTTCAGAAAGGGCAATATGACAGGCAGGGAGCCCTGATATAAATCAGTAATGCAATGGCCCAGCGAGAGCATCAGCAGTATTTTGAGATTAAACTTGTTCATTGGTTAGATATTTTATCCCGGATTTGCAGCAAGCATAAAATATTTATTGAATAGATATTCAGCCCATCATCGATAGCCGCATCTCGGTTCGCCAGATTAGAATAGTTTCATAGACTAACGCAGACAAGTAAAAGGCGCTTGATATTATTGACTGAACTTATTACTCAACGACCTGCGCCGGGCTTTCGATACGGCCACCCATAATGTATATTTTAATCATGGCTGCTTTTCAAATGAAGAATCCGGGTTTATGTTATTTGCAATGGTTTTAGCGCGCCATCCTGCCTTTCTTTTCTTAGCGGTATATTCGATCGATAACACTACATTTTATATGTCTGCAGTTAATCATAGCAATGTTCATCTTTTGATAGTCAAAACAAAAGCGGACATTTCGGAAAACGTTTTGAATCCGATTGTCTATTGACAACTGCGAGATGTCTCTGATATTATAAACGCACAAAAAAAAGCCACGAAGGCTTTACTCGGCCAGAAGGACCGGGGAGCTGTTCGTGGTTTTTTATTTTGTGTATGCAAAACCATTGGCCCCCCGGCTTTTTTCGCCAAATTAAGGGAGGGTTTTAAAGATGCATATTCCTGATGGTTATCTGAGTCCGCAAACGTTTGTTCCAATGTTTGGTGTCGCTGCCGCGTTCTGGGCGATTGCATTACGCAAGGTCAGGGTGAAGCTGTCCGAGCGACATATTCCTTACCTCGCCATGGCAGCCGCCTTTTCTTTTTTGATCCAGATGTTCAATATCCCGATTCCAGGAGGAACAACCGGCCACGCTGTCGGCGGGGCCATTATTGCCATTCTGTTGGGACCGTGGTCTGCTGTGCTTGCTATATCGATAGTTTTGATAATCCAGGCTATTGTGTTCGGTGATGGAGGGGTCACGGCTATCGGCGCCAATTGTTTCAATATGGCGGTTGTCATGCCGTTTGTTTCTTATTGGGTGTTCAACCTCATCAAAGGCAAAGANCAAGTAGGTGTGCGGGCTGTTGCAGCGGCCTTTCTGTCCGGNTATACNGGTCTCGTAATAGCTTCGATTTCGACTGCAGTCATGTTCGGCATCCAGCCGATGATTGCTCAGGATGGACAGGGATTACCGTTATATGCGCCGTATCCGTTATCGGTTGCGGTTCCGGTTATGGCTATCGAACATCTTGTTTTATTCGGCATAATAGAAGGTATCGTTACAGCCGTGATACTGAAATATTTCATGAAGCATGAGGTGGGTATAATCCATGCTTTCGGCGAGGTGTAAAATGACGACATTTCAGAAAAAGCTTTGGGCAGGACTTGTGGTAATGGCGCTGTTGAGCCCTCTGGGAATATTATTGCCTTCTTATTTTGATGCGGAGGATGCGTGGGGGGAATGGAGCGGCGAGAAATTGAATGAGATGTTAGGCTATATCCCCGCAGGATTTGAGGAGTTTGCGGATATTTGGAAGGCCCCGATTCCTGACTATAATCTGGCAGGAGAAGGGGCGTCTCTCTGGATACAGGCCGGGTCTTATATCTTTTCCGGAGCGCTCGGTATCCTTCTTGCTTTTTGTTTTGTGTATGCGCTTGCGAGGATCATAAGGCGCAATGAGTCCGAATTCTCTGCTGAAAAAGAATGATTACCAATAACGAAGGAGCAAGTATGAAACAAATCTTATGCGCAGTCGCAATCTTGCTGGTCACGGCGTCGAGCGGTTTTGCCGCCCATCCGCTCATTACCGATGACGCCGGAACTGTGGGCAAGGGCAAGGTGCAGATCGAGCTGAACACCGAGTATTCCTATGACAAACAGGACGGGGTAAAGACCGGGACCAACGAGGTGGCCGCCACTCTGACTTACGGAATATTAGAGAATCTCGATATTGTGATGGGTGTCCCTTATCAATTCATAAGTGTAAAAGACGCTTCGTCTTCTACTCATGTGAACGGAATCAACGATACGACCCTTGAGGTCAAGTGGCGTTTCTTTGAACACGAGGGGTTCAGCTTTGCGGTGAAGCCGGGAGTGATATTACCGACAGGGAAAGAGGCAGAAGGGCTGGGATCGGGCAGGGTTGGTTGCAGCCTGTATTTTATTACCACAAAAGAACTGAAGCCCTGGGCGTTCCATCTGAACCTCGGGTACATAAGAAATGAAAACAGGGGCGGGGATGAAAAGAACCTTTGGCATGCGTCGCTTGCCGGTGAGCTTGAGGTGATCAAGGACCTTAAGGCCGTGGCAAATATCGGGATCGAAAGGAATCCGGAGCCCGGCTCGAACGTCCATCCCGCCTTTATTCTCGGAGGATTTATTTATTCTCTCTCTGAGCATGTGGATGTCGATCTTGGAATCAAGGCCGGGCTTACAAAGCCGGAGGTGGATTATGCCGTGCTCGGGGGACTCACTTTCAAATTCTAGACCGTATATGATTTTGCCGGGAATTCGGCCTTTGCGCTGCTTTATTATCAGTACTGTTATTGTTATGCTTACATATAAAGGGGTATAATAGAAACAAAAAAGGAGTCATTTTGTGATACGCCATTCCTTTTCCCTGCTGAACGGCATCGGAGAAAAACTAGAACGAAATCTGTGGGAAAGGGGCATACTGACATGGGACGATTTCATCAGAACCCCCGAGATCGAAGGTATAAGTCCCGAGAGAAAGAGCGCTTATGACGGCCTGCTTACGCATGCCTCTATCGAACTCGGTGTCGGAAACGCCGAATATTTCGCCAGGATGCTTAAGCGGAGCGAGCACTGGCGTCTGTTCAAGGCCTTCGGCGATGAGGCGGTATGCCTCGATATAGAGACCAATGGGCTTGTGCCGGGCGCGGGCGGTTACGCCACAGTAGTCGGCCTGTATGACGGTCATGAAAGCCGCTGTCTTGTCAAAGGCGAAAATCTTACGGTTGAAGAGCTGAATCGGGCGCTTTCAGGTTACAAATGCCTGATAACTTTTTACGGCGCGGCGTTCGATGTGCCTTTTCTTATGCGCACCATGCCGGGAGTGAAATTCAATATCCCACATTTCGATCTCTGTTTCGCGGCCCGCAAGGTGCAGATGGAAGGAGGCCTCAAGAAGCTCGAAGAACGGCTCGGGATTACTCGCGAGGAGAGTGTGCAGGGCATGACCGGCTATGACGCGGTCAAGCTCTGGAAGCAGGCCCGGAGGGGCAGCTCCGAGGCCATGGAGCTGCTGCGTATTTACAATCTGGAGGATACCCGGCATCTGCTTGTTATCGCTTCAGTCATATACGACAAGATGAGATTGCTGTGCGGCATAGATGAATACATTGGCAACAGGCTTGCCTGTGGATGCGCTTAAGCTGTTTGTTTCTTATCTTTCGGTTGAACGGGGCCTGTCAAATAATACTGTCGTGTCGTACGCTACGGATCTCAAGGGCTTTTTCGCTTTTTTGAGCGAAGACGGCCGGCGGGCTCCCAATTTCAGCAGGTCGGACATTGTAGATTATATGGACAGTCTCAGGGAGAAGGGTTACTCTCCTTCAAGCATCAGCCGCTTCATTTCTTCCGTCAAAGTATTCTCAAGGTATTTGCTTGCGGAACATATTATAACGGAAGATCCGACCGAGACGCTGAGAAATCCTAAACAATGGGAAAGACTTCCGAAGGCCTTGAGCCTCGATGATATAAAGAGGCTGTTTTCTACGAAGTTGCCGAGCGACACATTCCTGCGTGACTCGGCCATGTTCGAACTTATGTATGCGTCAGGGCTCAGGGTAAGCGAGGTTGTGACGATAAAGGTGAACGATCTGAATTTTGAGGCGGGGTTCCTGCGGGTGTGGGGCAAGGGCTCAAAGGAGAGGGTTGTCCCAATGAACAGCAGGGCCGCCGGAATAATAAAGGAGTATATGAGGGAGCTGAGACACATACTGCTCAAGGGCCGGAACTCTCCTTATCTCTTTCTCTCTGTCAGGGGAGCTCCGATGACTCGGCAGCGGTTCTGGCAGGCCCTGAAGAAACTGGGCGCCATGGCCGGCCTGAAGATTACCCCTCATGCCATCAGGCATTCCTTTGCCACGCATCTGCTTGACGGAGGGGCCGATCTGAGGTCGGTGCAGAAGATGCTTGGCCATTCCGATATTGCAACTACCCAGATATATACAAGAGTCACATCTGAAAGGCTGCGCAAGGCTTATACGGATCATCATCCACGGGCCAAATAGAGCTCATTCATAATTAGAGGAGGAACATATGTCGACTAAATTATTCGTTGATGCGTTGTACAGAGTTTGTGATCCGGGCCTGTTTAATTTTGAAACAACTGATGACATAAAAGCCCAAGAAGACCTTATCGGCCAGGAACGCGCGCTCAAAGCTATCGATTTCGGCCTGTCTCTCGAGAATAAAGGCTTCAATATATTTGCGCTCGGCGAACCGGGCACAGGTAAGTCAAGGGCCATACGCAATATACTGACTGAACGGGCTGCAGGCATGAACGCCCCGTCCGACTGGTGTTACGTGTATAATTTCAAGGACCCCGACATGCCGTTGGCGATCTCGATGGATCCCGGCCAGGCAGTCCTGTTTCAGAAAGATATGGGCGATCTCGTAAAAAATCTTATGATAGAAATTCCCAAGACTTTTGAATCAAAGGAGGCCGAACAGCAAAGAAACGTTATCATGGAGGAGTTTAATCGGCAACAAAGGACGCTGATTACGGCTGTCGAGGATGAGGCTGCGTCAAGGGGATTCGCCCTTAAGCGGAGCGCACAAGGTTATTATATCGTGCCTGTCAGCAAAAAAACGAACGAGCCTTTGACCGAAGAGGAATTTGCCGCTCTCGATGACGAGACAAAGGCCAGCTCGGAAGAGATCGGCAGGATGCTTACTGAAAAGCTGAACGAGTCCGGTCGAATCGTGCGCAAGTCTGAAAAACAGATGAAAGAGGAACTGGCAAAGCTCGAAAGACATATTGCCCTGGGCTCTGTCGGCCATTTTATTGATGAAATAAGGGACAAGCACAGTGATCATCCCAGGATACCGGAGTATCTCGAAGCGGTCCAGGAGGACATTCTTTCGCACCTGGATGATTTCAGGGGAGTGGAGGAGCCGGCTCCTTCTCCGATCCCGTTCATCAAGATGCCCAAACAGGAGATCTCATTTGCCCGGTATATGGTAAATGTAATAGTCAACAACGGTGAGACGAAGGGCGCGCCTGTTGTATTTGAGAGCAATCCGACATATTTCAACCTCTTCGGAAAGCTGGAATACAAGGTCCAGTATGGCATGGCGACTACCGATTTTACCATGATAAGGGCAGGGGCGCTTCATCGCGCCAACGGGGGATTTATTGTTATAAACGCGCTCGACCTGCTGAAGAATATGATTTCTTACGACAGCCTCAAGCGGTCTATCAGGAACCGCGAGATAAAAATAGATGATATTTGGGAACAGTACAGGATGGTGAGCACAACCGCGCTAAAGCCCGAGGCGATTCCGCTCAATGTCAAGGTTATACTGAGCGGGGTTCCTTATTTATACTATCTGCTTTACAATCAGGACGAAGAGTACAGGGAGCTGTTCAAGGTCAAGGCAGATTTCAACAGCAAAATGGAACGCACTGTGGAGGGGGTCATCAAATACGCAGTCTTTGTCTCCTCATGCTGCAAGGATGAGAAATTGAGGCCGCTGGACAAGGAAGGTGTCGCCCGGATTGTGGAGTATGGATCGAGGCTGGCCAATCACCAGTTCAAACTGTCCACACGGTTCAACGATATTGCCGATTTGCTCAGAGAAGCGGATTACTGGGCCGGGAAAGACGGGAGCAAAGTTATAAGCGGAGCGCATGTGCTCAGGGCGCAGGAAGAAAAGATTTACAGGTCGGGCAAGATCGATGAGCAGATGCAGGAGATGATGATTGAAGACTCGATTATCGTCAATACGAGCGGCGAGAAGGTTGGTCAGGTTAATGGACTGGCGGTGCTCAACATGGGCGATTACATGTTCGGAAAACCTTCGAGGATTTCGGCAAGATCTTATGTCGGAAGGGCGGGGGTTGTCAATATTGAGAGAGAGACGAAGATGAGCGGCAAGATTCATGAGAAGGCGATCATGATTATTACCCATTATCTGGGCTCAAAATATGCCAAGCAAAAACCCATAAGTCTTTCAGCATCGATTACCTTCGAGCAGTTATACGATATGGTGGAGGGCGACAGCGCAACCTGCGCTGAGATGTACGCTCTTTTAAGCAGTATATCGGGTGTTCCCCTCAAGCAGTGTATGGCTGTCACTGGATCTATGGACCAGAACGGGGAAGTCCAGCCCATTGGCGGCGCCAATGAGAAGATAGAGGGCTTCTATCAGCTCTGCAAAATCAGGGGGCTTGACGGCTCTCACGGAGTGATAATACCGCGCCGGAACATAAAGAATCTCATGCTGAAAAAGGAAGTGACCGATTCGGTAAGCGAGGGCAAGTTTAATATTTATGCCATCGACCGTGTCGAGGAAGGCTTCGAATTGCTCACAGGAATGTCCGCAGGAGAAGCAGCGGAAGACGGCAAGTATCCGGAAGGGACTCTGAACTATCTTGTCATGAAGCGGCTGGAAGAGATATCGACGGCCCTCGAAAAGAAAAAAGACAGGGACAGGGACGACGAAGAGAAACCGCAGAAGAGAGAGGACGATAACGGCTGCGACAAATGCGAAAAATAGTATGGGCGGTTGAACTGATTCTCGTCCTGTGCCTGGCCTTTCCGTTTGCTGTGCTGCCGCTTAAAATGTCTCTCAGGGCCGGGCAGGGGCTTGGTTCTCTGCTTTATCTGGCATGGGGCGGCAGACGCAGGATTGCTATAGATAATATCGAAAAGGCAGTGGCTGCCGGGGGGCTCAGGATCAATGAGCCTCCGGAGGTCATAGTCCGCAGGAGCTTTATGAATCTCGGCAAGTCTTTTGCTGAGATCGTAAAGATATATTTCGGCATGGGCAAACCTATTTTCGATTCCATCGAGACGCGGGGCCTCGAAAATTTTTATAAGGCAAAAGAGAAAGGCAAGGGGATATTATTAATAACCGGCCATTGCGGCAATTGGGAGCTTTCCGCCCTCGGGTTTGGCGCGCGCGGAGAGAAGATATCTTCAATAGCCAGGGCGCAGAATAATCCTTATCTGAACCGGCTTGTAGAAAAGGCAAGGACCAAATATGGGAACAGTATTATCTATAAGGACAACGCCCTTATGGCTGTGGTGTTCGGGCTAAGGCATAACGGTGTCATCGGTATACTTATGGATCAGGCGGTCATCCCCGAGGAGGGTTTAATCATAGACTTTCTCGGCAGGCCTGCATGGACGATCAAGATCCCGGCCATTATGGCCAGACGGCTGAAGCCGGCTGTGATACCCGCGTTCATGCATCGTGAAGGAGACAGGCGCATCGGCACATTTTATCCCGAGGTCCGGCTGTCCCAGGAACCCGATCCCGAAAAGGCTATGATCGAGGACACTAAAATATTGAGCAGTTATATCGAAAATTTCATACGCGAACACCCGGATGAGTGGCTTTGGATACACCGCCGCTGGAAACGGGTTCCCGAATCGCAGGATAAAAAGTAAATATCAGAAGCCGCGCTTAGTGTAATATATTTTATGTTTATCGCTTCAAACGCAGAAACAATGCGGGGAAAAATCAGACTTTTTTCGTGTGATATTTTATTATGAAGATCGATCTTAAACGGACCATCGACGAACTCCAGGAATACTATTTTCTTGCGGTCAAAGGCGTCCTCGGCATTTTCAGAAGGCCCTTTTACGGCAAGGATTTTGTCGAACAGATGGATTATGCCGGTGTGGGTTCGCTGCTGATCGTCTGTCTTGTTTCGCTCTTTGTGGGTATGGCGCTTTCTCTTCAGCTTTCTGCCGAATTGTCCGTAATGGGGCTCAAGATGTATACAGGCAAGGTGGTAGGAATATCCATCATCCGCGAGATAGGACCTGTGGCTGCAGGCCTGGTCTTCGCCGGCAGGGTTGGAGCAGGCATGGCTTCCGAACTCGGCCTCATGATTCTCGGACACCAGGTGGATTCGTTCAGGGTGTTCGGCGTTGATCCGATAAAGAAACTTGTTACGCCCAGGATACTCAGTTCCATTGTAATGCTGCCGGCCCTGACCATAATAGGCGATGCCGCGGCGCTGCTGGGGGCTTATTACATAGCCGTATTCGTCAGCAACCAGAGCGGGTATGTCTACTGGACGGCCATAGAGCATGTGCTGACTTTTCAGAATGTATTTTCCGGGATAGCAAAGCCGTTTGTGTTCGGCTTCATCATTTCCAGTATAAGCTGCTACATGGGACTCTCCACATTCGGCGGCGCGGTAGGTCTCAGACGTTCCACGACGCGCGCTGTTGTATACTCCATAGTCATGATCATTATGGCCGACTTTGTGCTTACCCGCATATTACTTTATGCCCTGGGGTTTTCGGTATGATAATCATGGAAGATGTGACATTCGGTTATGGCATAAAACCTGTCCTGCAGAACGCTACGCTGAAAATAGGGGCCAGTGAGAGGGTTGCGATATTGGGCGGAAGCGGTGAGGGAAAGACCACGATATTGAAGCTGATACTCCGGCTTATCAGGCCCGACTCCGGGCGCATAAGCGTCGACGGGGTCGATATAACAAATATGGAAGAGGACGAACTCAGGGACATCCGCAGGAAATTCAGCATCGTTTTTCAGGAGGGCGCGCTGTTCGATTCTCTCAGCGTGAAGGAGAATGTCGCCTTTTGTCTCAGGGAGTTTTCCGATATGACCGAAGAGCAGATAGACGTCAGGGTGCATGAATTGCTCAGAGTTGTAGATGTTGAAAACGCCGTAAATCTCATGCCGAGCGAGCTGAGCGGAGGTATGCATCGAAGAGTTGCGATAGCGAGATCCCTGGCCGCATTCGAGCCGAAGATGTTTCTTTTTGACGAGGCCACCACCGGTCTCGATCCGGTAAACGCCGAAAGGATATGCCGGCTGATAAATGAAATCTGCAGGGAGGGCACGGGCCTGATTATTGTGACGCACAAGGTCATCGACGCCCTGAGGGTGGCCGGCAGATTTCTTTTTTTGCTGGATGGAAGGATCGTATTTGACGGCGACAGGCAGGCCCTGTTGGGATCGGACAACCCTGCTATAGTCGAATTTCTGAATGAGTTCAGGATGGAAGTCGAGTAGGAGGGAACCGGGGCGTTACTTTGAGGTCAGCGGACATCCTGGGCAGCCATATCTCGGCTCGCCAAATTAGAGATGTGAGTGACTTCTCTTTTTTTTATAGTATTCTGGTAGATTATAGAGAGGGTATAAGCAATGTTCGAAATGAAGAAACATTTAATGTGGTCGAAGATGAAGGTCGGGCTGGTCGTGACCACGGCCCTTGCAATTGTCCTGATAACGGTAATTTTTGCAGGAAGTCTTGAAACCCTTTTTTCAAATAATATCCTTCTGTTTGCGCAGGTAAAGGATGTGCGCGGTCTGCGCACCGGATCGCCGGTATGGCTGGCCGGCATCGAGATAGGTAAGGTCAAAAACATCCGTCTTCATCCGGAATACGGCACGCTTATCACTATGACGGTCAGGAGTGACGCGAGTGAGTATATTAAAAAGGATGCGACCGCCACTGTTATGACGATGGGACTTCTCGGCGACAAGTATGTCGAGATCAGCCAGGGTTCGGATAACAGCGCTAATGTTTCCCCGAATGATGTATTGAAGGGAAAGGTGCATCTCGAATTGGGAGACCTATACGACGCCACCTCAAGCTCTCTGGCCAAGGTTTCTGATGTGATCGAACAGCTGGGACTGATTGTAAAGAAGATCGACAAGAGCGAAGGCACTATCGGAAAGCTGCTTAACGATCCCGCAGTCTTCAATAATATTAAGGAGGCCACGAGGTCCCTTTCCGTCACGCTCAAGGAGATTGAGACATCCCAGGGCACTCTTAAACAGCTGTTAAAAGACCCTTCGCTTTATAACAACCTAGACAAGGCATCGCGTAATCTCAATTCCGTGCTGGAGGGTATCGAGGCAGGCAAGGGCACGGCGGGCAAGCTGCTTAAGGACGACGACATGGCAATGCAGATGCAGGAGGCGGTTGAAGGGTTGAACCAGGCAGTGTCCGAACTGAAAGGTCTGGTCAGGGACATCAAGGCAAATCCGAAGAAATATTTGAAGTTCAGCGTATTTTAAAAGAAGATTCCAGTCTAGGTCCTGGCGGTCAGGGCGTTCTGAATGGCGTAGTGCGTAAGCTCCGCGTTATTCTTCAGCTCCATCTTTTCCAGGATACGGGTACGGTAAGTGCTCACTGTCTTTGCGCTGAGGTTCAGTTCAGCGGCTATTTGCGAGCCTGTCTTGCCTGTGGCGATCATGCAGAGGATCTGGTATTCCCTTTCAGAGAGTTTTTCATGGAGGGGTTTGCCTGCATCGTCACCGAGGTTTACAATGAGTTTTTCGGCCAGGGCAGCGCTAACGTATTTACCGCCTGAAGAAACCTTTCTTATCGCGGTTATAAGTTCTGTCGGGGCGCTCTCTTTTGACAGATAGCCGGATGCGCCTCCCCTGAAAGAGCGGATGGCGTAGACATCTTCGGGATACATGCTGAGCATAAGGGCCGGCAGATTCGGTCTTTTCTCTTTCAAATCCTTAAGCACCTCAAGTCCGTTTCTCCCCGGCATAGATATATCCATGACGACGATATCGTAATCGCCGGTAATGATCTTTTCAAAGGCTTCATCACCATCAGCCGCTTCACCTGCAACCACTATATCCTTTGTGTCGGCCAGTATCTGTTTAAGCCCTTCTCTCACAATGGCGTGATCTTCAGCAAAAAAAACTCGTATCATTCAGCCCTCTTTTGTTCCATGTAACAGAACCGCGCGCTTTTTATTGAATAGATCCTCTCCGGATTGATTACAGGTACTGTACAACTTTTGCAAAAATATTTTCAATATGAAGTGCATTTACAATAACGGTTTTATACAGTTGCCGGGCATATAAATCCGTATGTTATAATTAAGCATGTCGATTCTTGATATAAAAACATACCCTGACTCTTTCCTGAAACGGAAATCGGCTCCTTTAGAAAAGGACGGAAAGGATCTGCAAAAACTGATCGATGATATGACAGAAACGATGCAGGCAGCGGAAGGTGTTGGGCTGGCTGCTCCCCAGGTGGGCGTTCATAAAAGAGTGATTGTAATAGATGTTCGCCGTCATTATGACGAAAGAGGTTTGCTTGCATTGATCAATCCGGAGATAGTCCTGGCGGAAGACATGGTAGATTCTGAAGAAGGCTGCCTCAGCGTCCCCGATTTTATGGCTCACATCAAAAGAGCTGCCAGGGTCGTTGTAAAAGGTCTTGACAGGGATTTTAATGCTGTTGAATTTGAGGCGACGGGTCTTCTGGCCAAGGCGCTGCAGCATGAAATCGACCATCTTGAAGGTGTTTTGATAGTTGACCGTCTGAGCGCGATCAAACGTGAATTTTTTGAAAAGCGCTTTAGAAAGGCGCACAAGGAGCAAATAGTCTGATCAGGACAGTCTTTGTCGCCAAGTCAGCGCAATAAAGAGAGGGTTCCGTGGCAATTATCTTTATGGGAACGCCGGATTTCGCGGTCCCGGCGCTGCGCGCGTTAATTGATGAAAAGGAAGATATAGCTCTTGTAGTGACCCAGCCCGACAAGGTGAAGGGCAGGGGGCATGTGCTTTCTCCGCCGCCTGTAAAGGAACTTGCCCTGTTACACGGTATTAGGGTAGCTCAACCCGCAAAGATACGAACCACGGAATTCTGCGCAGAACTTGCGGCATACAAGCCGGAGTTTATTATTGTAGTTGCCTTTGGCAGGATATTGCCGAAAAATATTCTCGATTTGCCTGCCAGGGGCTGTGTTAATGTGCATGGATCTCTGCTTCCGAAATATCGCGGCGCAGCCCCGATACAATGGGCTCTTATACGGGGAGAAAAGGTCACGGGTGTAACTGCCATGTTGATGGATGAGGGAATGGACACCGGAGATGTTCTGCTGCAATCCGCAATTGCAATAGATGACGGGGAAACCGCAGGCTCCCTGTTCGGGAGGCTGGCGGAACTCGGTGCGGCAACGCTTGTCGACACTATCAAGGGCCTTAGAAACGGTGTCTTGAGGCCTATACCCCAGGCCGGCGAACCGACTTTTGCCCCTGTGCTGAAGAAAGACGACGGCATTATAGACTGGTGGAGAAGCGCATCCGATCTAGCATATTTTGTAAGGGGTATGAATCCGTGGCCATGCGCTGTCACGCGTCTTGGCGGCGGCAGCATAAAGATACTCAGGGCAAGGGCTGTTGCGGGCAGGGGAGAGCCGGGACGGCTAGAAAAGGCGTCGGGCGGTGTCCTTGCTGTCGGCACGCAGGACGGACTCCTCATGATAGAAGAGCTTCAGCCTGAGGGTAAAAAAGCCATGACCGCTGCGGCATTTCTTGCCGGCAGAAGGCTGAAGGAGGGCGATGAAAAATTTTCTTAGAGGACTTGTCCTCAAGGCGCTTTATCCTGTTGTAATGTTGATCGGGGCCTTTCTGAAGAGTAAAAAAGAGGCCCTTCAGCTTTTCATTATCAGGCTGAACAACCGGCTTGTTATGGCCGGCAGATATGGAGTCGGATCCATACTGATTCTTCTGCCGCATTGTATTCAGGCCAGTGAATGCGATGTGAGGATAACCCACAATATATACAACTGCAGAAGATGCGGCAAATGCGGTATCAGCGGTCTGCTCGAAATTGCGGAAAGGCAGAACGTCAAGCTTTTTATCGCGACCGGAGGGACAATTGCTCGCCGTATCGTGAAGGAGAGCAGACCCGACGCTATTATCGCTGTGGCCTGCGAAAGGGACCTTAGCTCCGGCATTGTCGATACCTTCCCGCTTCCTGTTCTTGGTATTCTGAACGAACGTCCGTTCGGTCCATGCGTTGATACACGTGTCGATATGAAGAAGGTCGAAGAGGCCATCACCTTTTTTTCAGGGAAAACGTAAAAACCGGAAGCGCATATCACTATAATAGGATTATCAAACATCATGGGCATCCATCTCTCGGCTCGCCAAAACTCCGCAGTTTATCTCATAAATATGAGAAATAGATAACCGCATGATATTATTTTCAGGAATAGAATACGGTATCTTGCGCCGAGACTTCGATATGGCTGCCCATGACGGCTATTAAGATTTCTGATGACAATTCCAGGTTAAATATATTTTTATGATTATTCAGGAACAATTTTTCATTCTCTTATGAATACACGATATCTTGCGGTTATGGCATTGGGACGCGTTCTTTCAAACGCAGAAAGGCCGAAGGATGCGCTTGAGCGTCTTGGCGCAGACCTCGATGAGCGTGAACGCTCATTCCTTATGGAGCTTGTCTATGGCGCGCTCAGGAAGAGGGATTATCTCGACTGGCTGCTGTCAGCTTTTCTCAGGAAACCTGGCGGGCTTTCCGGCAATACGATCAACAATCTTAGGGTCTCGGTATACCAGCTCCGCTTTATGCGTGTGCCTGAGTGGGCAGCGGTTGATGAGGCGGTAGCTATTGAGAAGAGGCAGGGCGGCAGGGCCGCGCTCGTAAATGCCGTGCTGCGCAATTATCTGCGAAGCAGACAGAAGGCTGAGCAAAAGCCGCCGCGCGATCCTATAAAAAGGATCAGTATAATGACATCTCATCCAGAGTGGCTTGTGCGCAGATGGGTATCCCGCATGGGCATTGAAGAGGCAGAGAAACTTGCTGTCAGTAACAATGAGACGCCACCTCTGACGCTCAGGATCGATACGGACCGTGGGGAGGCGCTGGAACTGCTTGCTGCAGGCGGAATTGACGCGGTTGCCGCAAGGTATTCGCCGTCCGGTGTAATTGTCAAAGGCCGCATAAGCGCCCGCGACGATAACGGGGATTCTCAGGATGCGGAATCTGCTGAGCGGCGGCGTGTCACACCGTACAATATCCCGCTGCCGGGGTCTTCTTTTGTTATACAGGATGAGGCCGCACAGCTTGTGTCGTGGCTGCTTGACCCGCAGCCGGGAGAGAAGGTACTCGATGCCTGCGCGGCGCCTGGCGGCAAGGCGACTCATATTGCCCGCCTGATGAAGGACAGGGGAGAGGTGATTGCAGTGGATGCAGATAAGGGACGGACAGTCAAGATCATGGAGAATATTTCGCGTCTGGGCCTGAGATCGGTTAGTGTGCTTGCCGGAGATATTCGCGATTGCGAGCCCGGCCTGGACTTTGACAGGGTTCTTATCGACGCACCCTGCTCATCCATAGGGGTTATCAGAAGAAATCCTGATGTGAAGTATAGACATGCCGAGACGGATTTGGCGCGCTTTGGCGCGCTCCAGCTCCAACTCCTGAACCGCGCGGCGGGGTATATGAAAATTGGCGGAGTTATGGTATATTCTGTATGCTCTACAGAACCTGAAGAGGGGGAGGATGTTGTCAGGGCCTTTTTACAGTCCAGCCCCAATTTTAGTATTATAGAAGGGGTTTATGATTTCCTTTCCGGTTTTGCATATAATGACAGTAACGGACATATCTTTTATCGCACCTGGCCGCACAAGGGCGCCCGGGGTTCTGACGAACAGTATGGCATGGACGGTTTTTTTGCCGCCCGTATCAAGAAGGCGGGAGGGCCAGAGGACCAGTGAAACAGATGAGTAAATTTCTGAAGATACCGATTTTTATCTGTATACTTTTCCTGTTCGGTATGCTTGCGGGGCATTTGACGTTCAAGTTCCTGAGTTTCAGCAATACGGTAGGAGTGCCGGATTTGAAGGGAAAGAGTGTTGCCGAGGCGGTGAATATACTCCAGAAACAGGGTCTGCATATGCTCGGAGCCGTTGAGGATTTCGACTCGGATGTGCCTGCCGGCAGCATAGCCCGTCAGGACATACCCCCGGACAGCAAGGTCAAGGAGGGCCGGGGAATAAAGGTGGTTGTAAGCAAGGGGCCGAGGGTGCAATTCGTTCCCGATATTGTCGGCATGAAGCTTGAAGAGGCCAGTTCTCTCTTGATGGGGAAAGGTATTCGCATATCCAAGACGATATACGTCCATTCCGATATCGAAAAAAATGTTATCATGGCCCAGAGGCCCGAGAGCGAGGAAAAGGGTGGAGAGAATTTCCGCGTAGTGGTCAGTCTGGGCAATTCCGAGGAGACCAAAAAGTGACTATGATCGCGCCATCCATTCTGTCCGCTGACTTCATGAATCTAGGCTCAGAGATCAGGGCTGCCGAGGCCGCAGGCTCCGACATGCTTCATATCGATGTGATGGACGGGCATTTCGTTCCGAATATTACCATTGGTCCGATGGTTGTTGCGGCTATTCGCAAGATAACGAAACTGCCGCTGGATGTGCATTTGATGATTTCAGACCCCGACAGATATCTGCAGGATTTCATAAAGGCGGGGTCTGATTATCTGACCGTTCATATCGAGGCCGCTACCCATTTGCACCGGACCATTCAGGTCATCAAGGAGGGCGGTATTAAGGCCGGGGTTTCTCTTAATCCCTCCACGCCTTTGTGCGGACTTGATTATATCCTTGAGGACAGCGACCTCGTCCTGCTCATGTCTGTCAATCCCGGCTTTGGCGGGCAGGAATTTATCCCGCCGATCATGGACAAGATAAGGGCACTCAGGGGGATGATAAAAGACAGAGGGCTTTCTACCCTTATATCCATTGACGGGGGAGTCAATGCGGATAATGCCTCTGCAATAGCGGCGGCAGGGGCCGATATACTTGTAATGGGATCGGCTTTTTTTGGGTCCGGCAATTATGAGGCGCTTGTCAGAAATGTAAGAAACAGCTTTTAATGTCTGTATAGGCCATATAAAAACGGGGGGACGGAAAAATGGATGACGCTATTTATAATCTGATAATGAAGGCTGAAGGTCTGAGAAGGATTTCAGATTATAAAGGCGCATTGGCTGCATTCAAAAAGGCTGCGTCTCTTGCCCGCCGAAAAGAAGATCCTGAGGGGCTTCTTGATTCGACTATGGGATTGGCTGATGTATGTCGTATCATGGGCGACTTTGACGGCTCGATTGAATATTACACCGAGGCCCTCGAAATGTGTGAAGGGCTCTGTCATGACCTGACGGCAGCCGACGCGCTGGTCGGACTGGGGTTAGCCTATAGGGCCGTAGGCATGTGGCAGAAGGCTGTCAGGCTGATTGCAGCGGCGCGCAAGACATACACGACATGCGGTGACAAAAAAGGGCTTGCATTTGCCATGTGGGCAGAGGCCGGGGCCTTGCGGGTGGCCGGCAGGATACCGGAAGCTATAGCCCTGTTTCTTGAGGCAGAGCGCATCTTCATCTCAACCAAATACAGGTCCGGCCATGCTTACACTCTTGCCGGGCTCGGAGGCGCTCACAGGGTGGCAGGTGAGACCCGTAAGTCGCTGGGCTATTATGTGAAGGCCAATGAGCTATTCACCAAATTGCAGGACAAATTCGGCATTGCGTACACACATTGCGGCATAGGTAACGCTCATCGCATGAAAGGAGACTTTGTCTCTGCAATGGAACATTTCAAAAAGGCCGCTAAACTCTATGCCGTTATAGGTGATATTGTCAGCTATTCCTACACGCTCTGGAGCCTCGCCACTCTATGCAAGATGAAGGAAGATTATACGGGGGCTAAAAAGCATCTGGGCGAGGCCCGCAGAAATTTCAAAAAGACGCGTGATCCGAGGGGCATTATATATTGCGATCTTGCCGACGGCGAAATCCTGTGGATGAGGGGCGGGCGTCAGTCCGCTGAGAAGATCCTGCGGGCGGCGCTGGCAAGCGCCGTGTCTCATAAATTCAGGCTCGAAGAGTGCCATGCGCGCCTGCTTCTTGCGAATATTCCGGGAGAATATAAGAAAGACGCATCTGCAAAAGCTGTCCCCTGTTACAAAAAGATCGGGGTGATCTGTAATTTAAGCTCCATGCCTTTCAATATACCATGATGAATCTATTGTCTCAGGCCGGCACCATCCCGAATATGATCTCTCTGTTGCGGATAATACTGATCCCGTTTTTTGTTGTCGCCCTTGTCTATCAGCGTTATGACTATGCGCTTGCTTTTTTTGTGACTGCCGCGCTTTCCGATATGCTGGATGGAATGGTGGCGAGACTTGCAAACCAGAAGACAAGACTGGGGGCTTTCCTCGACGCATTTGCCGACAAGGCGCTACTGATCACTTCGTTCATTATATTGTCCATGTACGGGTGGATCTCCCAATGGCTTGCCATCTGCGTAATAAGCCGGGACCTGGTAATTATGCTGGGCTGGGTTATGCTTACCTTCGTATCCAGAAATCCCAGGGTCGGCACGATCCTGACCGGCAAGATCGCCATAGCTTCGCAGCTTGTGCTTATTTCTTATGTGATGCTGGCGGTCAATATCCCCGAGCTTCCCGATCACTCGCCTTACTATGCCGAATGGATAGTGGCGGCCCTAACGGTCTTTTCCGGGCTGGATTATATTTATCGCGGCCTTGTTCACGATGTCAGATAACGGCATAGTGATAGAAGATGTCCGGCCGGGCAGTCTTGCGGCCGATGCCGGTCTGGCTACCGGCGACCGTCTGCTTTCGATTAACGGACAGAAGGTCCGCGACTCCATAGACCTGATGTTTCATTCCGGAGACCCGAAGCTGGACGTAAAAGCCGGGCGCGGCTCCAGGGTTATGTCTGTTGCGCTGAAGACCGACGGCGGCCTGGCCGATATCGGCATAACCCTCAAGCCTTTTGCAGTCAGAAAATGCCGCAACAAATGCGTCTTCTGTTTCGTCAATCAGCTGCCGCCCGGTATGAGGAAAAGCCTTTATGTCAAAGATGAAGACTATCGCATGTCATTTCTTTACGGGAACTACATAACCCTTACCGGCATGTCTGTTGAAGACCGCATGAGAATAGTTGAACAGCGTCTCAGCCCTATCTATATTTCGGTCCACTCTACGGATATGGATGTCAGAAACCGCATGCTCGGTAGGCCCGATGCGCCGGATATCCTTAAAGACCTGAAATTCTTCGCGGCGCACAGGGTCAGGATGCACACGCAGATCGTGCTCTGTCCCGGCTATAACGACGGAAGGCAGCTTGTAAGGACGATCAGCGATCTTTACAAATTCTATCCCTACGTTCAGTCCATAGCGGTTGTCCCGGTCGGCCTCACCGCCCATCGCAAAAAGGAACTGCAACCTGTGAGGGCAGAAGAGGCAGCGGCCGCCATCGATACGGTCCGGCGCTTCCAGACCCGGTTCATGAGAAGGCATGGCGAGCATCTGGTTTTTGCTGCAGATGAAATGTATATCAAGGCCGGGATCGAACTGCCTCCTCTCAAGGATTACGATGAATTGTCGCAGATCGAAAACGGAATCGGACTCGTCCCGCAATTTCTGGCCCAGGCCCGGAGGATGAAGATCAGGCCTCCGGAAAAGATTAAAAAAAACGGGATAGTGACATTCTGCGGCTCTTCTTTTTATCCGTATCTTTCCTCCTTTGTCGAGAGGCTCAGAAAAACCGGATTTGATGTCAGGGCGTATGAAGTCGCAAACAGATATTTCGGCGAAAGCGTGACCGTAAGCGGGCTGCTCACAGGCAGGGATGTCATGAATACCCTGTCCGGAGAGATCAAAAAGGATGACAAGCTTCTGATACCCGATGTGGTAATGAAGGAAGGTGAGGAGCTGTTTCTGGACAATGTATCGCGGTGTGATGTGGAAGACATCCTCGGGGTTAAATCCGTGATCATCGACTCCACTCCTGCAGGGATGGTCGAGGCGATTATGAAGATCTCGGCCTGACAGAGACAACTTAAAGCAGCATACTATTTATAGCCTGTTTTATTGAAAGGAGACTGCCATGAATGTACACGGGAAGACAAAGATCGTCGGAATCATCGGATATCCTGTCGAACATACCATTTCTCCGCCCATGCATAACGCCGCATTTACGCATCTGGGTCTTGATTTCTGCTATGTGCCTTTTCAGACGCATCCGGACCGGTTGCAGGATGCGTTAGCCGGACTGCGCGCCCTTTCTATAAGGGGGGTAAATGTGACTGTTCCCCACAAGGAAAACGTGATTCCCCTGCTGGATAATGTTGACAAGGAAGCGGCCTATATCGGAGCGGTCAACACTATCAGAAACGACGATGGCATATTGACCGGGTACAACACCGACGGTCGCGGGTTTATGCGCTCTCTCGCGGAGGAAGGCATCGACGTAAAAGACAAAAAAGTTTTGATAATCGGGGCTGGCGGGGCTGCCCGCGCTATCGGCTACTATCTCTGCAAAGAAGCGGACAAGGTCTGTTTATATGATGTTGATGCAGACAAGGCAGACGCGCTGTCCAAACATCTCGATGGCATCAGGGGAAACGCTGAAAAGACGGATATGGAGACTGAGGAAGGCAGAGATATCATCCGGGGCTCCGACATAATAGTGAATGCAACTCCGCTTGGGCTTAAGCCCAATGATCCGCTCCCCCTGGATGTTAAACTTATCAGGCCGGAGCAGGCCGTCTGCGACCTGATCTACAAAGAAACTCAATTATTGAAGGCTGCTGCCAGAACCGGCTGCAAGACCCTTGACGGCTCCGGAATGCTTTTATGGCAGGGTGTATTGGCCTTCGAGATATGGACGGATATAAAGCCGCCGGCCGAGATAATGAAAGAGGCCCTTTTGCGCCTGATGTCGGGATAAATGCATGACCTGATAGTCCTGTTTTCTTCCCCCGGCAGCGTATCAACAGCATGGGATGCGCCACGTTGTGTAGTGCCGCAAAAAAGGAAAAAGCCTTAAGTATGTTATTGAAATAAATGCGCCGTATCCGTTGTCATTGCTGCTATGTCCCATCATATTAATTCGAGCGCTGTATAGTCTATAATATACCTTGCGTTATTTTGCATTACTGAATTTGAGCGGCATAATAAAAGAAATCATTAATAGAGGAAAGGCATCACAATGTCCAATAAATTGCATGTAATGGTCATCTTCGGCACAAGGCCCGAGACCATAAAACTGGCCCCGGTTATATCAGAATTGCAGAAATATCCCGACAAGTTTCGCACTACTGTATGTGTCACGGCCCAGCACCGGGACATGCTGGATCAGGCGCTCGCTGTTTTCGGGATAACACCAGACATCGATCTCGGTATCATGCAGCCGGGACAGACACTGCCGGAGCTTACAGCTCGCACCGTGACGGCCCTTGACCCGGTTCTGGCTGAAATGAAACCTGACTGGGCCCTTGTACAGGGCGATACTACAACGGTCATGGTCGCAGGGCTCGCTTCCTTTTACCGGGGCGTGCGCGTGGGCCATGTCGAAGCCGGACTGAGGACCGATAACAAGCTTTCCCCTTTTCCTGAGGAGATCAACCGCCGGCTGGCGTCGGTAATTGCCGACCTTCACTTTGCCCCTACCGAGAGGTCGCGCCGCGCCTTGCTTGCCGAGGGGATTGCAGAGTCGGACATATTTGTTACGGGTAATACCGCAATCGATGCGCTGCTCAGGATCAGGGAAGAGAACAAACTCAATCCGCCCGAGATACCGGCGCAATTGAAAGCTGCAATAGCAGGCAAAAGGACGGTTCTGGTCACGGGCCACAGGCGGGAGAGTTTCGGCAGGGCCTTTGAAGATATTTGCCATGCGATCAGTGATCTGGTTGACGCTCATCGTGACATATGCGTGGTCTATCCGGTGCATCTCAATCCCAACGTGCAGGAACCTGTTAACAGGATACTGGGCAATGTCGAGAGGGTCCATTTGATTGAGCCCATGGCATACGCTCCGTTCGTATGGTTAATGGACAAATCGTATCTCATACTTACAGACTCCGGCGGCATACAGGAAGAAGCGCCATCGCTCGGCAAGCCGGTGCTTGTCATGCGCGAGGTAACCGAAAGGCCGGAGGGCATCGAAGCCGGCTGCGTGAAGCTGGTAGGGGTTGAGAGAAAGAGCATATTCAAAAATGCATCGCAGTTGCTGGCAGATGAAAATATCTACAGGCAGATGGCGCAGGTGAAAAATCCTTATGGCGACGGCAGGGCGGCAGAGCGGATAGTTAAAGCGCTGATGGAATTGATATCAATTTAAATAATTGACAACCACAAATCATTTATTATATATTTAACCAAAGCCTGGGGGAGGTTTTTGCCTGAGAGTTTCCCGAAGAGGGAAAGACCCCTGAACCTGATCCAGTTAATTCTGGCGGAGGAAACGGGAAGTATACATAAAATCAGGCCTCTATTCCTGCCATGGATAGAGGCCTTTCTATTTAGAGGTGATTATGAACATTAAACTGAATGGTGAAACTCGTGAGACATCTGGCGGGACTATTGCGGAGCTTCTGACCGAGATGGAAATTCCCCGGCAGGGGGTGGCGGTTGAGGTGAACCTGAGTATTATCAAGAAGGCGGACTATGATAGTTTCGCGATCAAGGAAGGGGATGCCATAGAGATAGTGAATTTCGTGGGCGGCGGATAGAAAAATTAAGAATAATTGAATGCCGGTTTTTGAGTTTGTAATTGCAAATTATTAATTTATTCGGAGGGGATATGCAGGAAGACAATCTGGTAATCAGAGGTATTGAGATCAAATCGCGGTTCTGGATAGGCACGGGAAAGTATAAGGATTTCGACGAAACGGCAAGGGTCATTGAGGCATCGGGTTCGGACATCGTTACGGTTGCCGTAAGAAGGGTGAATATTACGGACAGGAAATCGCCCAATCTGCTCGACTTTATCGATCCTAAAAAGTACAAAATCCTCCCGAATACGGCGGGGTGCTACACTGTTGAGGATGCTCTCAGGTATTCCCGCCTGGCCAGGGAGGCAGGCGTATCTGATATGATAAAACTTGAGGTCATCGGTGATGAGAAGACCCTGTTCCCGGACAATATCGGGCTTTTGAAGGCAACCGAAATTCTTGCCAAAGAGGGTTTTATAGTTTTCCCGTACACAACTGACGATCCTATAATGTGCAAGAGGCTTGAAGACGCGGGCGCAGCAGTAGTTATGCCCCTTGGCGCGCCGATTGGCTCGGGTCTTGGTCTGCGCAATCCCTACAATCTGAAAATCATTCTCGAATATTCGAAGGTGCCGGTAATTGTCGACGCCGGAGTTGGCACTGCATCGGATGCTGCTGTGGCGCTGGAACTGGGATGCGACGCTGTGCTGATCAATACCGCTGTTGCAGGGGCCAAAAACCCGATTATGATGGCGGAAGCTATCAAGCATGCCTGTATCGCGGGCAGGCTGGCATATAAGGCGGGGCGTATGCCCAAAAAGCTGTATGCCACGGCAAGCAGTCCTATTGAAGGAATGCTTTAAGAGTAATGTCGCAACAAATTGATTTTAAGCTGTATTTAATAACCGATAGTAAGATATTCTGTACTTCGGGTGATTTCTTCAGGGCTGTTGAGGATGCGCTGAAGGCAGGCGTCAGGGCTGTGCAGTTGCGGGAAAAGGACCTCCCGACACGGGACTTGCTTGAAATGGCCAGGATTTTCAGGGAACTGACAAGGCGTTACGGAGCAAGGTTGTTTATCAATGACCGGTTGGACATAGCCCTGATCGCTGAGGCGGACGGAGTCCATCTCGGAAATGCGAGTATACCGGTCAGTGTGGTTAGAAGTGTTGTCGGAGACAGACTTCTAATTGGTAGCTCGACGCATTCAGTAAAGGACGCGTCGGAGGCGGCTGAAGGCGGGGCGGATTTCATCACCTTCGGCCCGGTGTTTCAAACTCCATCAAAGGCGCAATTTGGAGAGCCTGTAGGGCTTGAACCCATGAGGGAGACGAGCGCAAAAGTATCCATTCCGATATTCGGACTGGGCGGTATAAAAAAAGAGAATATCAGGCATGTTTTAGACTATGGAGCCTCAGGCGTGGCGCTTATCAGCGGGATACTCGCTGCCGCGGATGTCGGGTCCACTGCTGGAGCATATTTGAAGGAGGCTGGTGAAACGGTATGACAAGGATTGAATACGCAAAGAAGGGTATAGTCACCGACGAGATGAAGGCGGTTGCCGAGGCGGAAGGCATATGTGCCGAACAGTTTGCCGAGGACATAGCCAATGGAGTTTCGCTTATTTCGAGAAATATCAATCATAAGATACAGCCCTTGGGTATAGGCAGGGGTATGCGCACCAAGATCAACGCAAACATCGGCACCTCAAAGGACAAGATATCCTTTGAAAATGAGCTGCAGAAACTTGAGGTCTGCGTCAAGTATGGGGCTGATGCCGTGATGGACCTTTCAACCGGAGGGGCTATCAGGAACCTGAGGCAGTCGCTTATCTCAAAATCGCCTTTATCGGTCGGCACCGTGCCGCTATATGATGCGCTTGTCCGCACCGTGGAAAGGCATGGCACTATTGCAAAGATGACCGTGGATGAGTTCTTCCAGGTCATAGAAGACCACGCCGAGGACGGAGTCGATTTCATTACCGTGCATTGCGGAGTGACGCTTAGCGCCATCGAGAGGCTGAAGAACGATCCCCGCATGATGAATGTTGTGAGCAGGGGTGGTTCCTTTACTCTCGAATGGATGGTGTTCAATGAGAGGGAAAACCCGCTGTATGAGCAGTATGACAGGCTCCTGGAACTCGCAAAGAAGTATGATATTGCATTGAGTCTGGGTGACGGATTCAGGCCTGGATGTATAGCCGACGCTACGGACAGGAGCCAGATCGAAGAACTCATCACGCTTGGCGAACTGAGAGACCGCGCGCTTGAAGCCGGGGTGCAGGCCATGATCGAAGGGCCGGGACATGTGCCTATCAACCAGGTGGAGATGAATATCAAGCTTCAGAAAGAGATCTGCAAGGGCGCGCCGTTCTATGTGCTCGGCCCTCTGGTAACCGATCTGGGTATGGGCTATGACCATATCACAGCCGCCATAGGTGGAGCGATTGCGGGAGCCGCCGGCGCGGACTTCCTCTGCTACGTCACGCCTGCCGAGCATATAAGGTTGCCGAATCTTGACGATGTGCGCGACGGCATAATTGCCTCAAAGATAGCCGCACATGCTGCCGATATCGCAAAGGGTGTGCCGGGCGCTATCGAAAAGGACAAGAAGATGGCGCAATGCAGGAAAGACCTCGACTGGGAAGGGCAGGCTGCGCTCAGCTTCAATCCCGAACTGGTAAAGAAGTGGAGGGCCGAATTGCCGCCGCAAGTTGATGAGGTATGCAGCATGTGCGGAGAATTCTGCGCCATCAAGGCTGTGGAGAGGGCGTTGACAAAGGTTCAGGAGAGGGCGCAGGAGATTAGCAAATAGCCGGTTTATATGGATTGGGGAGGATAGATGATTCTCGGTGTTAATGTTGATCATATAGCAACTCTTAGGCAGGCCCGCCTGGGCAATGAGCCCGATCCTGTTATAGCCGCCGGTCTCGCCGTTCTCGGCGGGGCCGACGGTATCACTGTCCATTTAAGGGAAGACAGGCGCCATATCCAGGACAGGGATCTCAGGATCCTCAGGCAGACGGTCTTTTGCGAACTGAATATGGAGATGGCTGCCACTGATGAGATGGTCGGTATTGCGCTCGATGTGCGTCCAGACCTTGTCACACTTGTTCCTGAGAAGAGGATGGAACTCACAACAGAGGGCGGTCTTGATGTTAAGGCGCTTGGGATAAAGTTGAAAGAGCAGATAGCCAGGATACGCGATGCCGGGATCCCGGTGAGTCTTTTCATCAACCCGTATGCCGAAGATATAAGTCTATCAAAGGAGATTGGCGCCGATATGGTCGAGATACATACCGGCATGTATGCCAACTCCAGCTGTATTACAATGAGCGAGGAGCTTCGCAGGGTTATTGCCGCTGTGAACATTGCGAGGGAACTTGACTTGTTTGCCAATGCAGGACACGGACTCAACTATCATAATGTCAAGGCAATTGCCGGGATTCGAGGCATAAGGGCTCTTTATATCGGCCATAGCATAATCTCACGCGCCGCTCTTGTGGGGATTGATTCTGCGGTAAGAGAAATGAAGGATTTGATCAGGCAAGACAAATGATCTGTGGGGTTGGGACAGACATAGTAGAAATTGTGAGGATTCGGGAAGCGATCGAAAAATGGGGCGATCATTTTTTAAATAAAGTATTTAACAGTGAAGAGTTAACTTATTGTTATTCAAAGAATGATCCAGTCATGCATCTTGCCGCCCGCTTTGCCGCCAAAGAGGCCTGCATAAAGGCCCTTTCAAGGGTGATCACCGGGCAGCTTTCAATGAAAGAAATCGGAGTATTGAATGATGAGGCAGGGAAACCATATTTCATCATAAGTAAAGAAGGATTCGCTCCGGATCTGATAAGACTCCACCTGTCCCTCTCTCACGAACGAAATTATGCGGTTGCCAGCGTGGTCGCGGAGCAGTAAAACCTATTCACCTAACGAACTTTTTCAAACCTTTAAAACATACCGGCATAAAATGACCCGGGGACGAAAACTTTCTCATAAGGGAAAAGAAATCTTTATGCCATGGTTTACTGAACATATATTGGACAAGGCACGGATCAATGGAAAAGCTCCATTTTTTTGCCAAAGTCTTTCTATGGTATAACCTGAAATAACGTTATTCATTTTACACCGATCGCACTGGACAGCTCCATGTGCGGAAGTCGCCTCTCGACTCAATTATTACCATTCCAGAAAATGATATCCCCAGGGCTGAAGGTCCACATATAGCCCTTCTCCCATATCGCGTTCATAGACTGCGGAAGTAAAAACATCTTTCAATTGCAGGCTCCCGTTGCTGAGATCATCCGCTGGGACCCAAACCATGCCCTGGGAAGGCGTGTCGGACAGATTCACCACGATCAGGCAATGTGACGTCTCTTCCCACCAGCTCCAGGAAACCAGATTTGAGCAGCTTGCATTGTCCGGCCAGCCCGCGCATTTACAGAGGCGCCACGTCCCATGAAGGAAATCCCCGCGGCGCAGCGCAGCGAGCAGCTGTCCATAGAATGTCTGCAGTCCGGCGTCCGGCGGTTCCCCAGGGCGCCTTGATAGAAAGACGGGCAGATGTGTCTTCCTCCCTTCCAGCTGGCCTTCATGGATCAGTCTGGCGCCCGGCAGCGTAAGGCTGGTCAGGGCCGCGGCGCGGTGTTTCGCTGAATGAAACACTGCGGCAGCTCGGGGCTCGTCATGGTTTTCGATGAATCTAACCAGTTTTTCCTGGTACGGAAGGTCCGCGCAAAGATGCAGGTAAACGCTCTCAGCCGGGTCGTGTCTCAGCCGGTCGTAGAGGCGTTTGTCGTAGCAGAAATCAAATCCCTGGCGCTGCAGTTCCCATTCCATATCCCAGTACGCCTCGGCTATGAACAGGAATTCCGGGTATTTTTTTTTGACGTCAGGAATAATCTCACACCAATACTCTGTTACAGGTATGGACCCTGCGCGGCTTCCCCACGTCTTCCCGAAGATTGCATTGACGAGGAGCATGGCCATATCGCAGCGAAGTCCATCGCACTGTCCGGCGATATCTGAAAGGGTTTCCATAACAGCGCAGCGTAACTCTTTATTAAAGGCGTTCAATTGCAGCACGTCAGGCCAGGCAGGGAAAAAGGGGTCGCGACCGCGGGCAAAGACCTCGCCGTTTGACGCAAGGAAGGACGCGGGATCGCGCGCAAGGTCTCCTGCATCCCCACGAATGAAAAAGTCGGAATGTTCGATAACCCATGGGTGATCGCAGGCCACATGGTTGGGAACAAAATCCAGGATAAGGCGTAACCCCACGTCAGCGAGTTTCCTCCTTGCCTGGGCCAGCGCCTCAGGGCCGCCAAGACGCGTATCAACCTCATAGCGCCGCACGCAGTAGGGAGAACCCACATTGTCCCGGGCTGTGAAATCCGGCAAGGCCTGCCTGAAGTCGGCCAGGAGGCCGTCGTTTGTCATAGAGATCCGGATGCCTTCTGGGCTGCGCTCCCATACCCCCATTAGCCAGACCGCGTCGAACCCGAGGGTTGCCATATTATTCCACTCTTCATTTGGAACGGAAGCAAGGGTCAGGGGGTGTCCGGCCTTCCGGCTCAGTTCACCCAGCCAGACCCATGTGTTGATCTCGTAGATCAGCGGATATTTGGGCAATGGTCTCATTACTGCTTTACAAACACTCTGGAGCTGTCGGCCTTGAGCATGCTCCCGGAATCGGCGTAACCGAAAAGCTGGATCGATTTCGCCACTATGCCTGTCCAGCCCGTCTGGTGGCTCGCTCCCAGGCCGGCTCCGTTGTCTCCATGAAAATATTCATAAAAGAGTATATTGTCCCGCCAATACGGATCAGTCTGGAATTTTTTCGCGCCGCCGTAAACAGGACGCCTGCCGTTCTCATCACGTAAAAATAATCGGGTCAGACGGTCCGAGATCTCCCTGCTCACCTCGAAGAGGTTCATTATTTTGCCTGACCCCGTGGGACATTCGATCTTGAAGTTATCGCCATAGTAACGATAATACTGGAGTAGAGCCCGGATAATGAGGGCATTAACAGGCATCCAGACAGGGCCGCGCCAGTTGGAGTTTCCTCCGAACATGGCGCTGTCCGACTCTGCAGGGGTGTATTGAACCCGGTATTCATGCCCGCGCAAATCTACAACATAGGGGCGCTCAAGGTGGTAACGTGAAAGAGCCCGGATGCCGTACGGGCTCAGGAATTCATCTTCGTCCAGCATCCGGGTGAGGATCCGCCGCAGCCTTTGCTCATTTACAAGGGCGAGGATGCCGCGGTCCGCAACCCCCCTGTGACCCGGTCCCATGGGGTGCATTGTCTGGAGTAGTTCCGGCATGCGTTTCAGGTGCCGGCTCAACCTGTCGCTTATTTGTGGTACCCGATTCTTATCTTCGATTATCGTTGTGGCGCAGAGCGGGAGTAATCCAACCATGGAGCGCACCTTGAGCCGCCGCGCATTTCCGTTAGGCAGCCTGAACAGATCATAATAGAAGCCGTCTTCCTCGTCCCACATGCCGTCATTGCCGCTGCGGTTCATCCCCGAAGCGATCCAGAGAAAATGTTCGAGGAATTTGTAAAGGAGGTCGTTGTAGGTAGGGTCATCGAGGGCCAATTCGATACTCAGTTCGATCATATTCTGACAGAAAAAGGCCATCCATGCCGTGCCGTCGGCCTGTTCCAGATGCCCGCCGCCGGGAAGCTGCGCGCTCCTGTCGAAAACCCCGATGTTGTCAAGCCCGAGGAAGCCGCCTTCAAAGACATTCCTGCCCAACCGGTCTTTGCGATTGACCCACCAGGTGAAATTCAGCATAAGCTTGGCAAAGGAGCGTTTCAGGAAATCAAGGTCGCCCTTACCATGCAAGGCCTGTTCGGTCCGGTAAAAAAAGAGCGTTGCCCAGGCATGCACCGGCGGGTTTACGTCGCTGAAGTTCCATTCGTAAGCAGGAATCTGGCCGCTGGGATGCATGTAGTCGGTGTTAAGCATGAGGGCAAGCTGTTCCTTGGCAAAGTCGGTATCCACGAGGGCAAGCGCAATGGAATGAAAGGCAAGGTCCCAGGCGGCATACCAGGGATACTCCCACTTGTCGGGCATTGAGATAACGTGGTCGTTGAGCATGTGAAACCACTCCTTGTTCCGATGCGGGCGGCTATCGCCGTGCAACGGGTGGGCGCGGTGTTCCCTGAGCCACAGGTCAGCGTCAAAATAATAATACTGTTTACCCCACATCATGCCGGCAAGCGCCTGACGCATAACATTGGCTTCATCTTCACCAAGCGAAGGAGGGGTCACAGCCCGGTAAAAGAGATCAGCCTCACGAAGCCTGGCTGCAAAAATCTCATCAAAGGCAGACCCGAAGGCTTCGCTGCTCATAGTCGTTGTAGCTGCGGTAAGTCTCAATTTGACTACCGCGGACTGCCCGCCGCCTACGACAAGCTGGTAGCGCGCGGACGCCTTGGTCCCTGTCTGGTTCGGATTGACTGTCCCGGCGTTCCCATGCGCTATATAGTTGTTGATACCGTCTTTTACATATGGGCCGGCATTGGGCGTTCCGAAGACGCGCTCGGTGTTTGTTTCATTTTCCGTGAAAAGGAGCTCCGGTTCCCCTTCACACCGGAGGGTATAGTCTTGCAGCAATTTCTGAAAGAGGGGATCGGTGTGATGGGCGCGGATTGCCCGGTGTTCCGCTCCTTTAACGGACTTGAGAAGGGGCTTTGGGCCGCCGCCGGGCCATGACCAGGTGTTGCGGAACCAGATGGTGGGCAGCGCCTGTATGGAGGCCGCAACAGACCCTCTATTGCAGACGGTAATCCTGATCAGTATATCTTCCGGGCCGGCCTTGGCATATTCCATAAAAACGTCGAAATAGCGGTCATCATCGAAAACACCTGTGTCGATAAGCTCATACTCCATCTCCGCCCTGGAACGCCCGTGGTTGGTATCCACAAGGTCCGAGTAGGGATAGGCTGCCTGCGGGTACTTGTAGAGAAATTTCATGTATGAGTGTGTTGGTGTGCTGTCGAGATAAAAGTAGTATTCCTTGACGTCCTCGCCGTGGTTGCCTTCGCTGTTGGTGAGACCGAACAACCGCTCTTTCAGTATAGGATCCTTCCCATTCCAGAGCGCCAGGGCAAAACAGAGGACCTGCCGGTTGTCGCAGATTCCACCCAGGCCGTCCTCTCCCCACCGGTATGAGCGGGAACGGGCCTGGTCATGAGTGAAGTAGTCCCAGGCATCCCCTGAAGCGCTGTAATCTTCCCGAACAGTCCCCCATTGCCGCTCGCTTAAATACGGTCCCCATTTTTTCCATGGAACCTTTTGCTCCCTGGCTTCATCAAGTCTTGCCTGTTCAGCGGTCATTATATGTTCCCCATATAACATCAATATCGATCACAGATATTTGAGAATAAGAAAGTCTCCCGTTATAGAATGGCAATAAGTATTCGCCTGATGTTGTTATTTAACAGTATGGCGCCCTCAAAAAGTTTATCAAATACAGGACAGAAAAGTAACCCCTTTGTTACAAAGTTTTTCTGAAACATTCCGGATATTAAGGATAATGACATGGACTGGACCTTAGCCATGATGGAGTACTGGGTGAGTTTTGCCAAAACCGGCAATCCAAACAACAAGGGGCTTCCGGAGTGGCCGTCATACACAATAAAATCAGATATCAACCTGGAATTTTCGGATGACAGTCACCTCAATCAGCGTCTTTTCATGAAAGAGAATGATTTCATTAGCCGCCAGTTTACCGCCATTTTTATGGTTTGCCCGCAAACCCAATAAAGTAATTATAACCAACTGGAATGGAAAAGAAAAAGCCGGAGAGAAATTAAACTTTCCGGCTTTTCGTATGTGGTTGAAGTGATTAGTTTTAGATGGTAGGCGCGAGGGGTGTTGAACCCCTGACCTCTACCGTGTCAAGGTAGCGCTCTCCCGCTGAGCTACGCGCCTAACCGGGATATGAATGTAAATTAAAACTCATAGAACGCCAATTTGTCAAGCAGTTCCAGGTTTTTGTTGCGCATATAGGGAGATTGATGCTATTCTTACGCGATAGAACAGACCGGACTAAGTTTCGCAGTATATTCTGCGCTTATTCCCTCTGTGCCCGGGGCATCGGGCATTTGGATATCGGGCCGGTCATGGTTAAACTTAATAATATCGGCTTATCAGCAGCGATATAAAAGGAGACTCTGGATGATCAGGATTCTTATTGCCGATGATCACACCATAGTCCGTGAAGGTCTAAGGCAGATAATGGCGGAAACCGGAGACATGACTGTCACAGCCGAAGCGGGCAATGGTCAGGAAGCCCTCGACAAGATATTGAGGGAAGATTTTGATGTTGTCGTTCTCGACATCGCTATGCCTGGCAGGAGCGGACTGGATATATTGAAGGATATCAGGGCATTCAGGCCTAAGCTTCCTGTGCTTGTCCTAAGTATGTATCCTGAGGAGCAATATGCAGTAAGGGTGCTCAGGGCGGGAGCCGACGGATATCTGACAAAGGAAAGCGCGCCCAATGATCTGATAACCGCAATCCGCAAGCTTTGTGACGGTAAGAAATATATAAGCCCGAGCCTTGCGGAAAAGCTTGCTTTCAGCCTCGAAATGCATTCGACCAGGCCCCCGCACGAACTCCTGTCCGACCGTGAATATCAGGTGCTCTGCAGGATCTCGTCCGGCAAGACGGTAAAAGAGATTGCCGAGGAACTTTCGCTCAGCGTCAAGACGATCAGCACGTATCGTTCGAGGATACTCGAGAAGATGGCGATGAAAAACAATGCGGAACTCACCTATTACGCGGTCCAGAACCATCTTGTGAATTGATAAAGCTGAAAACAGATTGATTGGGATCTCTTCATTGTCCCTGGAACCGGCAAGGACTGCGGCGCAATTTTTTCTTGACGATATATTTCCTGTCACGTATACTTTTTATTGGAAAAGGAATATATCATAATGCCTAACCCGGACAACAAATCGGAAAATAAATTCGGCAAAATGGGGAACTATTTTGACAGGATAGGCCCCAACGCGCGCTTATTTCTTATCTTTGCAGCGGCTTTTTTTTCGGTGCTGCTTGTTCAGCAAATCATTTCACCGTCCGAGCCTTCCCGTCAGGACATAACTTATTCCGAATTCATAATCCAGCTGGACGCCTACAATATCAAATCCGTTTCAATGGAAAAATTGGTAGTGACGGGAGAACTGAAAAAGCAGATATCTGTTCAGCCGGCAAATAAGAAAGAACCGGTAGCTGTTCTGCTTTTCCGGACATATTTACCCTCTTTTCAGGGTGAGAGTCTGATTCAGAAACTGCAAGCCGGGAATGTGGCCGTTACTGTGCAACCCGAAGAGAAACCGTCGGCGTTGTCCCAGGCAATTTATATGTTATTGCCCTGGGCGCTTATTATCGGGATCTGGATCTATATGATAAAAAAATCCCAGCAGGCCCAGGGCGGCGGCTATATGAGTTTCGGCACAAGCAAGGCAAAGCTGTTCGATTCCACGAAACCGAATGTTACCTTCAACGATGTCGCGGGTATGGAAAATGTGAAAATAGAACTCAGGGAGACGATAGAGTTTCTGAAAGACTCTTCAAGGTTCAGGAGGCTCGGCGCAAAGGTGCCGAAAGGTGTGCTTCTGGTGGGACCTCCGGGCACAGGAAAGACGCTGCTGGCAAGGGCGACAGCCGGGGAGGCCGGGGTTTCTTTTTATAGCATAAGCGCGGCCGAGTTTATCGAAATGTTTGTAGGCGTCGGGGCTTCCAGGGTGAGAGACATGTTCAAAAAGGCGCGGTCAACACAGCCGAGCATAATATTCATTGACGAGATAGACGCTGTTGGCCGCACAAGAGGCGCAGGACTCGGCGGCGGGCATGATGAGAGAGAGCAGACCTTGAACCAGTTGTTGAGCGAGATGGACGGTTTTGAATCTCACGAGGAGATTATCATCATAGCGGCAACCAACAGGCCGGATGTTCTTGATCCTGCGCTGCTGCGGCCGGGACGTTTCGACCGCCGTATTGTTATTGACAGGCCGGGTATGAAGGAGAGGAGGCAGATCCTCGAAGTCCACGTAAGGGACAAAAAGCTTTCGGAAAATGTGGACCTTGAGGTTTTGGCAAAAGGCTCTCCGGGCATGACCGGGGCCGACCTTGAAAATATGGCAAATGAAGCGGCGCTCATAGCGGTGAGGAAGAACAAGGAACTTGTTGATATGAGCGATTTTGAAGATGCGAGGGATATTATCCTTATGGGGTCGGTGCGCGAAGAGACGATAAGCGAACTGGAAAAAAAGATCACCGCTTATCATGAAGCCGGACATGCGCTGGTCGCGTATTTGCTGCCGCATACGGATCCCATACACAAAATAAGTATCATCCCCAGGGGAATGGCAATGGGCGTCACTCAGCTGCTTCCGGATGAGGACAGGCATTATTATCCGAAGGCATATCTTATGTGCAGGCTTTGTGTGGCGCTTGGCGGGAGGGTTGCAGAGAAACTGATATTCAATGACACCAGCAGCGGAGCCCAGAGCGATATAAAAGAGGCGACACTGATTGCGGAAAAGATGATAGCGCAATGGGGTATGAGCGACAAGATCGGCCCGGTGAATCTTGGCCGCGGAGAAGAACATCCATTTCTCGGACGGGAACTTGCCCAGCCCAAAAGGTACAGCGAAGAGATGGCATGGATGATTGATCAGGAAATACAGAAGCTGATGCTGGAGGCGGAATCAAGGGCTATGGATATCGTTAGTTGCAACAAGGCTGTCCTTGTAGCTCTGGCTGAAAATCTCATAAGTGAAGAGACCCTGGATAAGGAAGCGGTAAAGAGAATTATTGAGGAATCCGGCCCTTATTTATCTCCCGATCCGGACGCTTAAATCTCAAATCCTTGATTTTTGAACTTTTTCGTGGTAATATTTGGATATGAGGGCTTTTTGTCTCTTTTTCATATTTCTACTGCTCAGCGCAAACGTCTCTGCCGATATCTACCAGACCACCCAGTCGGATGGAGCAGTCTTGTTTTCGAATAAGCCCGCGACCGGTTCTCGGCTGATTATGGTTGAGAAGAAGTCTAAGCGCAAATCGGCTGCCGGGATGGAAAAGAATTCTGCAAGAAAGTCTTTAGTTGTGTTGAAGAGGAGCAGGCATGCCGGCAATTATTCCAATATTGTTGAAGAGAAATCCAAAAAGCATAATGTCGATCCCAAACTGGTCAAGGCCGTAATTGCCGCTGAATCCGGCTGGAACCCGTCGGCCGTGTCGCCTAAAGGCGCGGTTGGGATAATGCAGCTGATGCCCAGGACCGCAAGTGATATGGGCGTCGATAACCGTTATAATCCGGAACAGAATATCGAAGGCGGTGTCAAGTATCTCCGGTTTCTTCTCAATAAATTTAACGGCAATATGACACTTGCGCTTGCAGCCTATAATGCAGGGCCTACAAGGGTGGAAAGGGCTATGGGGGTGCCGGCCATACCCGAAACTGTAAATTATGTCAAAAGGGTAATGAATACATACGCGGGTGGCAGTATGGATTATTCATGGATGCCTGCCGCTGCCGCCACAAGGATAAAGGTTGTAAATCAAGAGGACGGTTCGGTGCTTTTCACTAATGTTTTTCGCCGCTGATTATTTCTGTTTTCCATTAATTCCATTTAGGAGTCTTCATGTCAGACCAGAATGCTCTTTTGATTGAAGAGATATTAACGCTGAAGAAAAATCGCAAAGCAGTTATCCTGGCCCATAATTATCAGATTGATGAGGTGCAGGAGATCGCCGACGTCACGGGTGATTCCCTTGAGCTTGCAAGGGCGGGCAGGGACACTGACTGCGAAACCATTGTATTATGCGGTGTGCTGTTTATGGCTGAAAGCGCCGCTATCCTGTCTCCCGATAAAACTGTGCTGCTGCCGGAACCGGACGCGGTATGTCCAATGGCCGACATGATCGAGGTAGACCGCAAGAGAAAGGTCTGGAAGAAATTTCCCGGATATGAAAAGCAACCTGAATTTGTATTATCTCATGAATTCACACTCCGGGACATGAAGGACAAATATCCGGGAGCGCCTGTAGTAGCCTATGTGAATACTCCTGCTGCCGTAAAGGCGGAAAGCGATATCTGCTGCACGTCCGCAAACGTTATTTCCGTGGTCGAGTCTTTGCCGGATGAGACGGTAATTTGCATCCCTGATAAAAACCTGTCCATGTGGGCGCAAAAGAATTCAAAAAAGCGAATTATCTCATGGGACGGTTTTTGCCATGTCCATGACAGGGTGACCGTTCACGATGTGCAAAGCGCGAGAAAGGTGTATCCCAATGCGGAACTTCTGGCTCATCCCGAATGCAGAATCGAAATCCTTGAGATAGCAGACAAGGTGACCAGCACCTCCGGCATGCTTAAGTATGTCAAAACCTCTGCGTCCGGAGAGTTTATCGTGGGAACGGAGCGCGGGCTTCTGTACAGGCTCAGGAAAGAGAACCCCGGCAAGTTGTTCCATGCCTTAAGGGAAGACATGCTTTGTCCCAATATGAAGCGGACAACCCTGGAAAGCATACTTCATGCGCTCAGGAATATGGAGCAGGTCATTACTGTGCCTGAAGATATAAGCGTCCGGGCTAAAAAGGCCCTCGACCGGATGGTAGGGATCAAATAAAAATCAGATATATTTTTTCAGCCGCTCGACGCCGGTCAGAACATGCTCGGGCGTATGGGCTTCGAGTGTATAGATTAAATCCCTTTTGCCGAGGCGGCTGAACAGCCTGTCGAAATCGAATGTCCCGTCACCGGGAGGATAGTGCTGGTCCGCAGATTTGTTATTGTCGTGAAGATGCAGTTCTATTATATATGGGCCAAGTTCATCTATCCAGCGGTCAAGAGAGACCGAGGTAAACAGGTTGCAGTGGCCCGTGTCAAAACATATCCCGAAATTGTCGGAGCCCATCGCCTCCATCAGAAGCCGCAGATTCGACGGTTCATCTTCAAATATATTTTCTATGGCGATTTTGCATCCCGCCTTGCGGAAGAGCTCATTCAGCGGTTTCCATGTCTCAAGGCTCCTCTCAAGCCAGAAATTCACATCGAGCGCGTATTTCCACTTTTCATATCCGGAGTGGCAAACCACAGCGATGGGTTTGAGGATCTCAGCCGCACGCAGTGTCTGCTCGAATCTCTTAATAGTTACGTTTCTTATGAGAGAGTCGACAGCCCCTGGAGAAAGATCCAGAAAAGGGGCGTGAAAGGTCAGGCGAGGCTTGTAATCAAGACTCTCCCTGACCTTTCGCAGATAATCATCACTCAGCGAGTCGAGAACTTCCGCACCGAAATATATCTCGAGATTGAACTTGCCGGAGAGGATGAATCCTATGCGCTGCCCGATCTGGTCGAACGGCACATGGATTTGGGGCGACAGCATTCCTACTTTACGGCAGTTTCGTGTTTGGAAACGCTGGGGACTTCGGTGTTGTTGATTACATTGCCGGTTTCAGCAGCGTCTTTTTCAGCCTGCCTGTTCTGCATGACTTTCGGCGCTTCCATTTTTTTCCCTGAATTGTAATCATTGACATAAAAACCCGATCCCTTAAGCCGGAACGTGCTGTGTGAAACCAGCTTTTTCAGTTCTCCGCCGCAATCCGGGCATTCTGTCTTCGGGGCATCGCTTATTTTTTGCAATATCGTATGCTTTTTCCCGCATTTTTCACATCCATACTCATAAATAGGCATATTTTCCTCCATGCTGATAGACTATCTCTTAATATAAATTATTTGGCCCTGTCGGGTCAACAAAGCTGTTATTATCATTGACATATATATCATTATTCTGCTTTAATATATGTCTACTTTATTTGGGGGTGTTGGAAATGTACGCAATTATAGAGACTGGCGGCGAACAGCTGAGGGTATCCGTCGGCGACGTTGTGAATGTCGAAAAGGTGGATGGCGAGCTGAATGCCGGGATTACCATAGACAAGGTGCTGATGATCAACAATGACGGGAAGTCGCTATTCGGCAAGCCTTATATCGATGGAGCTTCCGTGAGCGCAGAGATTGTGAATCAGGGCAGGGCGGACAAGGTATCGGTAATGAAGAGTCAGTCCAAGAAGGCGACCAAGAAGGTGACGGGTCACCGCCAGCTGTTCAGCGCCTTGAAGATTACTGGTATTAACGGAGGATAACATGGCACATAAAAAAGGTGTAGGAAGCACAAGAAACGGGCGCGACAGCGAGTCGCAACGCCTTGGAGTCAAGAGATTCGGCGGACAGTTCGTGCGCGCGGGTAACATACTCATCAGGCAGCGCGGCACCAAGGTTCACCCTGGAACCAATGTTGGCAAGGGTTCGGATGACACACTTTTTGCCCTTATAGACGGGTTCGTCAAGTTCGAGAGAAAAGACAGGATAAGGACCAAGATCAGCGTATATGCTGAACCTGCAACAACCGGCGCTTAATAAATTCCCTTTCAGGAGAAAATAAAAGGCGGTCTGTGAATGCGGACTGCCTTTTTTGTTTGGCTGGAAACCGGCTTAATGTAATAATATATTGATATTGCGCCGGGCCTTCGATATGACTGCACGTAACATCTGATTTGCCGGTTTTTTCGCAATAACTGGGGGATTATGCAATTTGTTGACTACGCAAAGATTCATGTAAAGGCCGGAGACGGCGGCAGGGGCTGCGTAAGCTTCCGCAGAGAGAAGTATGTGCCGATGGGCGGTCCTGACGGAGGGGACGGCGGCAGGGGAGGCCATATTGTCATCAGGGCTACCGCCGAGCTGAACACCCTGCTCGATCAGAGATACCGGAAGGAATACAAGGCCGACCATGGAGAGCATGGCAAGGGAAAAAACAAGCACGGCAAGGACGCTGATGATATGATCATACTTGTGCCTGTAGGCACAATCATCAGGGACGAGGAGAGCGGCGAGATTGTCGCAGATCTCAATCGAGTAGATGCTGAAGTTATGGCCGCCAAAGCCGGCAGGGGCGGACAGGGTAACATGAATTTTGCGACGGCGACGCGGCAGGCCCCGAAATTCGCCCAGCCCGGAGAAGAGGGCGAGGAAAAGCTGCTTGTTCTTGAACTCAAGCTTCTTGCTGATGTCGGTCTCATCGGGCTTCCTAATGCCGGCAAATCCACTCTTATATCGGTTATCTCTGCTGCCAAGCCGAAAATAGCGGATTATCCGTTTACGACACTTGTGCCTAACCTGGGTGTTGTTAAATTCAGGGACAGAAAGAGCTTTGTCGTAGCAGACATCCCCGGTCTCATCGAGGGGGCCCATTCTGGCGCAGGTCTGGGATTCCAGTTTCTCAGACATGTCGAACGCACATCAATGCTTCTGCATCTTGTGGACGTATCGGATATAACGCCGGGCGACCCGGTAGAGGATTTTGAAAAGATCAATAAAGAATTAGTATTATACAGTCCGGAACTTATTAATAAGCCGATGGCTGTTGTCGGCACGAAGTTAGACCTGGCATATGAGAAAAAAAGGCTCAGGCTGCTTGAGAAATATTGCAAAAAGAAGAAGCTCGCTTTTTTCGGGATATCTTCTGTTTCTGATGTTGGACTTGAAGAGCTTTTGATGTATCTTTCAGACAAAATAGAGGGTCTTGGTAAATGAGCAGGATTGTGGTGAAGATAGGAAGCAATATTCTGACAGAGCCGACCGGAGGTCTCAGTCAAAAGAGAATATATGCCATATCGGATGATATCGCAGAAGTTTGCGACGCAGGCAATGAAGTCGTGATCGTTTCCTCCGGGGCCGTAGCCGCAGGTATGGAAAAGATGGGGCTTAAGGTGAAACCCAGGGAGATCATGCTTAAACAGGCTGCTGCGGCCGCAGGTCAGTCTTCCCTTATGCGCGCCTATGAGAAAAGCTTTCAGCGTCATGACAAGAAGGTTGCCCAGATATTGCTCTCCAGAGGGGTGGTATCGTTCAGGCCCACCTATCTGAACTCCCGCAATACGCTTGTCACATTGCTCGAATACGGTCTGATTCCGATAGTTAATGAAAATGATACGGTTGCTACGGAGGAAATCAAATTCGGGGACAATGACCAGCTTGCGGCCATAGTCGCAGGACTTATTGACGCCGACAGGCTGATAATACTTTCGGATGTCGAAGGTCTTTACTCCGCGGATCCCAAAAAAGATAAGAGCGCAAAGATCATTCCCTATGTGCATGAAATAAACGCTGACCTCAAGGCCATGGCCGGCGGCGCAGGGAGCAATGTGGGCACAGGCGGCATGTATTCCAAGATACTCGCAGCCAAAAAGGCCACATCTTTCGGCATGCCTGTAAATATAATCTTTGGGGCCAAAAAGGGCCTTCTTGTTTCCTTAATGAACGGCGCACATCATGGCACTGAATTTATCGCAAAAAAGAAGAGCATCAGTTCCAGAAAGGGATGGATCGCGTATGCGGTCAGGCCCAGGGGCACACTTGTACTTGATCAGGGCGCCGTAAATGCGCTTATCAAAGGTGGCAAAAGCCTGTTGCCGTCAGGAATAGTTGCGATAGAGGGCTCGTTCAACCGGGACGTGGCGGTGTTCTGTGCAGACAACGCCGGTAACAAAATAGCCAAGGGCATCGTCAACTATTCTTCCGATGAGATTGAAAAGATCAAAGGCAATAAATCCTCGGATATTGAAAAGATACTCGGTTCAAAACGCGAAGATGAAGTCATCCACCGCGACGATCTTGTGGTCATGCAGATAGGCTGATTCCGGGTTTATAGATATCTATCTTTTCTTGTATGCCTTCATATACTCCTGCCGCCGAGTTTCCAGTTTTGTCCAGATGGTCTTCGGCGGAAGGACTCGTAAAGCATCGTAAATTTTCTTTACTCTGTCGGTTTGTTCCGGAATAACAAATGCCGGGATCTGTATTTTCTTCCTGTTTGCTGTAGCGGTCATGAATTCGTGACTTCCGCCGACAATATGTCGTTCCTGCGCCTGCCACTTTTCTGCAAAGAGGTTATTGCTCTCCATGACCTGATAAAGCTGTTCAAGCTGCGCCTGTGTAAATGTGAAGTTCTCTTTCCACTCTGGCGTTCCGGGGCCGGGGTAGTCAGGCCAATAAACTACTTCTCCCTCGCCCAAAGCTTTAACGCGGATCATGAATTCATAATGATAAGGCGGCGGCATGGAAGCGGCAATCCACTGGTACTCTATGCTGAAATCCTTTGGGACTGCCTCCATGACATTTTTCTCTTGGGAAATAGAGTCGGTCGGACAAAGGCTGATTATAAAGACAGCTAATATCGAAAAAAAGATAAAAAAGGATTTCATAATTCCCCTCCGACCGCCTTCAAGCGTTCGCATGTGCAGGACGGTATAATAGAACCGTATTTACTCCGGTCGGCCAGAGCCCGGCCGATGTATGATTGTAGCAGATAAGTCATGCCTTATTAAAGAATATACATTGTTGCTTGACAGCAGCTCCTGCTTTCTTGACACCTTTCCGGATAGCTGATATTTCACGATCAATATCAGGACACGAAAAGAGATAGGAAACAGAGGAGTAATTATAAATGAGAGATAATAGCCGATTTATATTACTATTCTTGACATTCACAGTAAAAAAGCTTTACATTATTACATCATGATATCGAGATTGTTGGAACTTCCGAAAAACAGGTCTTTTTTTATATTCGGTCCACGCCAGACCGGCAAGACCACCCTGATCAACAGCATATTCACGGACAGGGTATTTCGCGTCAACCTGCTGTTAACCGAGCAGTTTTTTCGCTATGCAAGAGACCCGTCCCTGTTCCGCAGGGAGGTAATCGCAAAGCAAAAAGATGTTACACATGTATTCATCGACGAGATTCAGCGTCTGCCGGAGCTCCTGAACGAGATACAATATCTAATTGATAATACCCAGCTGCATTTCATATTGACCGGCTCCAGCGCAAGAAAACTCAGGCATGGCAACGCGAACCTTCTTGGCGGCAGGGCATTGCAGCGCTATCTCTTTCCGTTTATGTGGCGGGAAGTCTCTGATACAGCGCAGTTGCCCCACTTTCTCAGGTTCGGCTCGCTGCCCCACGTTTATTGCGCTGAAAGCGAAGGAGAAAAGATCGACTTCCTGCGCTCATATGTCGATATCTACCTGAGAGAGGAGATTCAGGCCGAAGGCCTTGTGCGCCGCATCGGGGCATTTTCGCGGTTTCTTGACATGGCGGCAAGCCAGTTTGGGGAAATCCTCAGCTATTCAACCGTAGCGCGTGAATGTCAGCAGGCGGTGATGACGGTGAAGAGCTATTATGAGATTCTCGAAGACACGCTGATAGGATATCGCCTGGAGCCCTGGCGCAAGAGCGTCAGGAAGAGGCTTACAGGTCATCCGAAGTTTTATCTGTTTGACAACGGGGTCACCAATATTATCAACGGCTACTCGTCGGAGATTACAGACTCCGTATTGCTTGGCCGCCTTTTTGAGCAGTTCATTGTCATGGAAACGATAAAAGAGATAAGGACATCCGGGAAAATGATCCAACCGTATTACTGGAGGACAAACACGGGGGCTGAAGTCGATCTCGTGCTGGAGCGCGAAGGCAGGATTGTCGGGGCTTATGAGATCAAGTGGACAAAGACATGCTCCTCTTCGCATGTGAGCGGGTTAAGGGCTTTTCAGTCTGAGCATCCTGAGGCTCAGTGCCATGTAATATGCGCGGCGGCTGAACCTTATAGCGTCGGCAATGTCAGGGTCATGAACTGGCAGGATTACCTGAAGGAAATATTAGCGCTGTAGATAACTAATTAGAGTCTGTCCATAAACGCCTCTTGCTTGTCATGCCGGACTTGATCCGGCATCCAGAAGACATTAAAAAAACTGGATTCCGGCCTACAGACACGGCCTGTTAGTCGGAATGCTGATAGTTTCATCCCAAATGCTCGAATAGCGCTGTGCTCAGATATCTCTCACCTGCGTCTGGAAGAATTGCTACTATGAGTTTGCCTGCGTTCGCAGGGTCATTAGCCAGCTTTGTCGCAGCCGCAACCGCGGCCCCGCCGGATATGCCGACGGTGATGCCTTCTTCGAGATGCATCCTTCGCGCATATTCGAAAGCCTCGTCATTAGAGACCGTAGCGACTAGATCCACAAGGTCGAGGTCTAGCACATCGGGTTTAAACCCTGCGCCAATGCCCTGTATCTTGTGAGGGCCGGGCTGAGGTTCTTTCCCGTTCTTGATGGCCGTCAATACAGGCGAATTAAGCGGTTCTACCGCCACAGAGGTAATGGCCTTGTTCCTGAACTGTTTAATATATTTCGTCACGCCTGTTATAGTGCCGCCGGTGCCGACTCCCGAGACAAAGATGTCTATCTGCCCGTCAGTGTCATTCCATATCTCGGGGCCGGTTGTCTTAAAATGGATTTCCGGGTTGGCCGGATTTTTGAACTGCTGCGGCATATAATAATGCGCAGGATCAGACGCTGCCATCTCTTCGGCTTTTGCGATAGAGCCCTTCATCCCTTTTGCGCCTTCAGTAAGTATCAGTTTGGCTCCAAATGCCTGAAGCATCTTTCTCCGCTCAATGGACATAGTGTCCGGCATGGTCAAAATCAGGGGGTATCCCCTGGATGCGCAGACGAACGCCAGCGCTATGCCCGTATTCCCGCTTGTCGGTTCGACGACAGTCACATTTTTTGATCCCGGACTTAGAATGCCCTGCTTCTCGGCTGCCCATATCATCGCGGCCCCTATACGGCATTTGATGGAATAGGCCGGGTTGCGCCCCTCGGTCTTTACCGCCACTTTGGCAGAGCTGCCTTTTGTTATGTTATTGAGATACACCAGGGGAGTATTGCCTATACTCAGACTGTTGTCCTGAAAAATATTCTGCATATGAATCTCCTTTCTTAAAGAGCCGGCCCTGCGGTTGTCCAAGCTTAATCTGCAACGATTATAGAATCAAATCAAATTATATCATCAAAGCAGACAAACTGCTAAATATATTCAATTATAAAAGCTATTTTACGAACTTCAGGGTTTGACACACCTTTAATGTTCATGTAATATTTAGCACATGCGCGATTGATTCGGTCGCAGTGATGGATTAAGGCGACCTCTGGAGCCCAATAATGAGATGCGACATTCTCGCAACATTTTGATAATCGGCAAGAATGGTCTTTAATATCCGGCAGGCAGGAAATGACTGACAGAGATGAAAAGGGATCTTTTCTTATTTCGGCGTTTTTCGCCGGGGCAATGCATGTCCTTTTGGCTGCCGCAGCGCTTTATCTTTCCCTGAACGCATTTCGGTATTTGCCGGCAGTAACTGAAGTTCATCTGGTCTCAAATGACTACGCAGTCAATGCGGAATCTTCAATCGTGGAGCGTAGGGAGGGAAACGGAACTACAGCTGCTTCCGAAAAGACCATTTCTAACGATGTAGAGAAAAGATATAAAATTTCACAGCCTGTCGAAATAGCGGACACAGCGTCTGCAGGCGCTCAGGTTATTGGACAAACCCAGAAGAGTTTTCCGGCATCCGTGAAGTCGGCTATGCAAAGAGTTGCATTAGATACCTTTAGTTTCGCTTCTGCAACAGGGCCGAACTTTATCCGGAGGGAGCTCCCCGAGTATCCTGTATTGGCAAGACGGATGAACAAAGAGGGCAAGGTGCTTCTGAGGCTCAAAATAGATGAAAAAGGCACACTGCTGAATGTGGAGGTAATAGAACCTGCCGGTTTCGGGTTTACAGACGCGGCACTTGATGCAGTCAGAAAATCCACATATAGGCCTGCTGTAAAAAACGGGGCGCCTGCGCCTTCTCTGGCGCTGTTGCCGGTAAGGTTCAAACTTACCGACTAATTATGGAAATATTGAACCATGCACATTCCTGACGGTTATTTGAGTCCGCAAACATATGCGCCAATGTTTGTAGTGGCCGCCGCCTTTTGGGCGATTGCCGTGCGGAAGATTAAAACTGAGTTGTCTCACCGTCATGTCCCATATCTTGCAATGGCGGCCGCCTTCTCATTTCTTATCCAGATGTTCAATATTCCGATCCCGGGCGGCACGACGGGTCATGCTGTCGGCGGGGCCATCATCGCAATCCTGCTTGGGCCATGGGCTGCCGTGCTTGCGATTTCGATAGTCTTGATTATACAGGCAATCGTATTCGGGGATGGTGGCATTACTGCTATCGGAGCCAACTGTTTCAATATGGCGGTGGTCATGCCGTTTGTGTCGTATTGGGTTTTCAGATTTACAAGAGGCAGCTCCCGTGAAGGGAAACGTGTGATTATGTCAGCCTTTCTGGCGGGCTATACAGGTCTTTTTATGGCTTCAATATCAACTGCCATTCAATTTGGCATTCAGCCGCTGATCGCGCACGATGCGCAGGGGACACCGTTGTACGCTCCATACCCATTGGAGATTGCAATTCCGGTTATGGCTATTGAACATCTGCTGCTCTTCGGCATAATTGAGGGTATCGTTACGGCCCTTATACTGAAGTATTTCATGAAGAATGAGATGGACCTAATCCATGCCTTTAGCGAGGTCAAAGCATGACCGCATTCCAGAAGAAACTATGGGCAGGACTTGTTGTGATGGGTTTGCTGAGTCCTCTGGGGGTCTTTCTTCCTTATTATTTTGGCGCAGAGGACGCATGGGGAGAATGGAGCGCAGAAAAACTTCGGGAGATGATCGGCTATGTCCCTGCCGGGCTCGAAAAACTTGCCTATCTGTGGAAGGCTCCGATTGCCGACTATAATCCAGGCGGAGAAGGGGCTTCAATCTGGATACAGGCTTTATGGTATATATTTTCAGGAATGTTCGGTGTCATTATTGCGGGATGCGTCGCGTATATGCTTGCCAGGGTTGTGAGGCGCAATGAGCGTTGATATCCCGGACTTCCTGCTGCAAAAGGCGGAACAGACGCATTTGACTGCCGTCCGGCGATCCGGTTCAGGGTCTTATGTTGATAAAGGCATTGCCGGTTTTGCGCGTATTATCCGGCAGACCTTTCTTGAATGGGAGCTTGCTTCACGCCAGGGTTTTCTCCAGTCTCTTGACTCGCGGGTCAAGATCCTTTTCTGGATAGGTCTGCTCATTGCGATCAGTCTGAAGAAAGGCGTTGTTGAGCTGCTGATTATTGCGATTGCCCTTGCCTTGTTGGGTCTCTTTTCCAGGGTCAGGCTTCCCGCCCTTTATGGAAGGGTAATTCCGCTATCCTTTTTTTTCGGTTTTCTCGTCTCGGCTCCGGCAATGCTGAATGTAATCCTGCCGGGAACGATCGTCGCTCCGATAATCGATCTGCCGGTATCTTATTCATTCTGGATTTATTCTATTCCTCAGCAGATCGGTATAACCGAAGAGGGCATTGGTGTGTGTTTCATGCTTACTCTTCGGGTCTTTGATTCTCTTTCGCTATCGTTCTTAATGCTGGCGACAACCCCGTTTGCCGAAATAGTAAAGGCGCTGAAGCTCTTTCGGATACCTGACGAGCTTTTACTGATCATTACGCTGACTTACAAATATATCTATCTCTTCGCTCAAACTATTACTGATATGTACCGGGCGAAGAAGGCGCGGCTTGTGCTGGGAGTGTCGGCGTCGGAATTCCGCAACTGGTCTGCCGGGCGCATGGTTACGATTTTCCGCAAGACCGAACAGCGGGTTGATGATATTTATCGGGCAATGCTCAGCCGGGGTTTTTCCGGTGAAATACGTCTTCCGCGCAAGCCTGCCGTCAGGGCGTCCGACCTGATCGGAGCGGCTGTATTGGCCTCTTTTGTATTTGCCGCGCTGCTGGTGTAAAATTATCCGGTGAGTATTTTTGAATTAGATAATATCAGCTACAGTTATTACAGGCGTTACCCGGCGCTGACAGATGTATCGCTTTCGATTCAGCCGGGTGAGCGTTTTGCTGTGATCGGGTCCAACGGCAGCGGTAAATCTACGTTGCTTCAGCTTCTGGCGGGCCTCCTGCATCCGCACGAAGGAAGGGTTCTGTTTGACGGCAATGAGGTTTCTGAGCAGTCCCTGAAGACAGAAGATTTTCGCAGGTCATTCAGAAGCCGGGTGGGGTTCATTTTTCAGGACTCTGATGTCCAGCTTTTCTGTCCGACGGTTTTCGACGAGCTTCTGTTCGGTCCCATGCAGCTCGGACTGAGTGAAAGAGACTCGAATGCCCGAGCTGAAGAAATACTTGCCATGCTGCAGATAGGTTCTCTTCGCGACCGGCCTCCGCATATGCTCTCGGGAGGAGAAAAAAAACGGGTTGCCCTCGGGTGTGTGCTTACGATGAATCCTGATGTCCTGCTTTTCGATGAGCCTACAAACGGACTCGATCCCCGCACGCAGGTTTATCTGCTCGAATTGATGCTTGCCCTGAATGAAGCGGGTAAAACCATAATCATTGCCACCCACGATCTCGGCCTTGTCGGAGAGATTCAGGCGCGGGTTGCGGCCCTTTCAGAAGATCATCGCATTGAACGCATCGGCAGTTCTCAGGACATACTGAACGATGAGGAATTGCTTCTGCGCATGAATCTTGTCCACGAGCATTATCATTTTCACAACGGCAAGAAGCATAGCCACATCCATTCCCACTATCTCTTTCACAAACACTGAGACTGAGATTTGGCGTTCTTCTTTTTACTGCTTGTTATCGCAACTGAAAATAGTAACTTCCGATTTGCCGCCAAACGGCCTGCGCCGGCCTTTCAATGCGGCGCGCCATGAGGCTCTTTACGGCTTTGACCGTTTTCTGCTGATATGGCCCGGTTTATGAATTGAGCCCTGATTTTGTTATACTATTTTGGCATAGTCCGTCCGGATAAAAATACGTTGAAGCGGGGGCACATCAGCATGAACATGCGCGCATATCTGATCAGGCTTGCTGCTGCAATAGCGCTGGTCCTTTTGATGGGGTGTCCTTTATGGGCGGAGGATAGCGGACATGTCCTTGTCATAAACTCATATCACCAGGGATACGTCTGGTCTGACGATGAGCTCTCCGGGCTGACGGGAAGGTTGAGGGACGTCTATCCGGAGATCGAAATATCTATCGAATATCTTGACTTCAGGCGCAGAACAGACTCTGAAAGCCGGAAACGGATAAAGGATTTTTTGATAGAAAAGTACCGCGGTGAAAAGATCGATTTAGTCGTTATTCTCGATGATCCGGCGCTTGAACTGCTCTTGCAGAATAAAAATAAGTTCTTCCCCGGTATCCCGGTAGTCTTCGCCGGTATCGGCTCTTTCAGGGAATCGATGCTTTCTGATCGTAATAATATGACAGGTATTGTAGAAACAGTCGATATAAAGGGCTCTATTGAAACAGCCCTGCGGCTTCATCCGGGAACAAAAGAAGTCCTGATTGTTAATGATAACACGATCAGCGGCGTCTCGCTTCGCCGAACGTCGGAGTTGTTGATCCCGTTTTTTTCGGACCGCGTCAATCTGCGCTTCAATATGCCGGGTTCATTCCGGGCCGTCGCGTCCGAGATAGATGCCCTCTCAGGTGATGCTGTTGCGCTGATAGTCTCCTATTCTACCGATCTGACAGGACGGACTTTGTCCCATGATAAAGGCGCCGCTTTGCTCACAAACGGGGCGCGCGTTCCTGTTTATGCCGTGCATGAAGCGCGGCTCGGAAAGGGCATTGTCGGCGGCCATCTTTTCAGCGGAAGGGAGCATGGCCGCAAAGCCGCCGATGTCTGTCTGAGGATACTTTCAGGAGAGGCGCCTTCGGCAATTCCTGTTGATTATAGCGGGGCTTCGAGACCTATGTTCGATTATATCCAGCTCAAACGATTTGGAATTGATGAAGACAAACTCCCTACCGGCAGCATCGTGATTAACAAACCCGTTTCGGTGTTTGAAACCCATAGGGATTTTGCAGTGGGTATACTTTTATTGGTCGTTGTTCTCTCGGCCCTTGTGGCCATGTTAAGCATAGCTGTTATGCGGCGCAGGCGGGCGGAAGATGCCCTGTTGCTCACCCAGCATTGTGTCGACAAGTCTCCCATGGCCTTTTCCAGGATTTCGGAGGAAGGGAAAATAGAGGCGGTGAACGATACGATGTGCAGTAATCTCGGATATACACAGGAAGAGCTTTGCTCCATGACGGTTTTTGATTTTGATCCTTTGTTTAATCATGAGAAGTTCAGACAACATCGACAAAAAGTCAGGGAAACCGGATCCAGGACCATTGAGACTCTTCATAAACGCAAAGACGGAACGGTGTTCCCGGTTGAAGTTACCGTTAATCGGGTGAATTATCGTGGCAAGGACTTTTCTTTTTCGTTTACCAGGGATATTACCGAGCGAAAGAGGGCGGAGGCTGCGCTGAGGGAATCGGAGCGGAGATTGGCTGATATTATAGATTTTTTGCCTGACGCAACTTTTGCGGTAGACACGGAAGGCAGGGTTATAGCCTGGAACAGGGCCATCGAGGACATGACAGGCGTAAAAGCGGAAGACATCCTTGGGAAAAGGAACGATGAATATTCTGTAGCCTTTTACGGGCAAAAGATGCCGCTGTTGATAGATATGGTTACGGCGTCTGATGAAGAGATCGCGACAAGATATCACGCTATAAGGCGCGAGGGAGTTGTCCTGATGGCTGAAACCACTGTAACAGTGAAGGGCGAAGAGCGTTTTCTATGGGGGAAGGCGACGCCTTTATTCGACAATAACGGAAATATGACGGGCTGCATCGAGGCAATATGGGATCTCACGGAGTACAAACATTCTGAACAGGAGCAGGTCAAACTGAGAGAGCTGCTCTTCCAGTCGCAGAAGATGGAGACTATAGGACTTCTTGCAGGCGGTGTCGCTCATGATTTCAATAATCTGCTGACTCCCATACTGGGTTATAGTGAAATAATGCTGATCGGACTTCCGGGAACCGACCCGAAGAGGCTGATGATAGAGCAGATTCAGCTTTGCGCGGACCGGGCAAGGGATCTGACGAAGAGGCTGCTTGCATTCAGCCGGAAGCAGATGCTGGAGCTGAAAATACTGGATCTGGGGGATATAGTCCGTGAATTCGGCCCGGTGTTGAAGAGCGCGATTCATGAAAATATCCAACTTAGTGTAAATATTGATTCTGAGACCGGACTCGTGCGGGCTGACAAGGGACAGATAGAGCAGGCTCTGCTTAATCTGGCGGTAAATGCCGGGGAATCAATGCCTGATGGCGGCTTGTTGACAATAGAAGTCAGTAACTTTGACGTTGATGAGTCTTATGTGTTTTCACATGTCCAGATTTCAGCCGGACCTTATGTAATGTTTTCCGTGAGCGATACGGGCATTGGCATGGATGAAGAAACGCAGAAGCATATTTTTGAGCCTTTTTTTACCACCAAGGAACTCGGCAGGGGGACGGGACTGGGATTGGCTACGGTTTATGGTATTGTGAAACAGCATGGCGGAACTGTTCTGGTATATTCTGAAAAGAACAAGGGCAGCGTATTCAAGACTATATTGCCCCGTGTAACCAGGGAAGGCGGGAAGATGGAGGCTCCGGAGCGTCAGCCCGATGAAATATATCGCGGCAGCGAAACCGTGCTTGTGATGGAAGATGAAGATACGGTTAGGACCTTTATTTGCAATGCCCTGACAGAGCTTGGATATAATGTCCTTAAGGCGGAGAGCTGCGACGCCTGCATCGAAATGACGCGGAATCATGCCGGCGCGATAGATTTGCTGGTAACTGATGTCATAATGCCGACGAAGAACGGCAAGGAATTGTACGACCTGCTCAGGCTCGACAATCCGGACATCCGGGTTTTATACATGTCCGGATATGCAAGCAATATCCTGGGACATCATGGTATTGTTGATGAGGGGGTAATTTTCTTGCAGAAACCCTTTACAATCAGGACTCTGTCACAAAAAATCCGTCAGGCTATTGATTTACATGTTGAGGAATCATCGCGCTAATAGCGTGAATTTGAAGTTCTGGTATAGTTTTATATAATTAATAAATATACTTGTTATTTTTTGATCCGGAGGCAAACTTTTTTGATTAATCGTATCAGCGCGCTTGGCATTTTGATTGCAACCATTTTACTGGTTGCGTTTTTGTCTCCGGCGGACGGGGAACCTGTTATTGATAAACAGGTCCTGATAATAAATTCATATCATAACGGATTCTCGTGGTCTGATGAAGAGCAGGCAGGACTGATCGAGAGAATGCGGGAAGCATTCCCAGCATTGGATATGCCTGTGGAATACCTGGACGCCAAACGTCATTCAGGGGAAAACAACCTCATCAGGATGAAGGATTTGCTTATTGATAAATACCGTGGGAAAAAGATCGATTTGATATTCTCCCTGGACGATCCGGCTTTCGACCTTCTGGAGCAATATAGCGAAGAACTCTTTCCCGGGGTTCCTGTAGTTTTTGCCGGTATTACAGAGTTTAAGCCTGGAGTTGAGAACAGGCGCAAAAAAATATCCGGAGTTATGGAAAAGCAGGAAATAAAAAGAACGCTTGAGCTTGCGCTTGCCCTTCATCCCCTCACAAAAGAAGTTATGGTGGTCAATGACGACACTGTCAGCGGTTTATCGGCGCGCAGGAATACGGAGACGCTGGCTCAGCTTTTTTCAGGACGCGTTCATTTCAGTTTTTTGACTCCGGGTTCTTTTGATGAGGCGCGCGCGTTGATATCGGCGCTGCCGGAAAATAGCTTAATACTTTTAAATTCATACTCCACAGACAGTACAGGCAAGTCGCTTTCCACAAAAGAAAGTTCCAGTCTGATAGTGTCTGCCTCCAAAGTCCCTGTATACGGTGTGCATGAAAACAGATTTGGAGACGGGATAGTGGGCGGATATCTTCTCGGCGGACGCGAGCATGGCCGCAGCGCAGCCGATCTCGGAGTCAGGATTCTGAATGGAGAAAACCCGGACGCAATTCCTGTGGATGAAAGGGGAACCGCCCGCCCCATGTTTGATTATACGCAGCTAAAGAGGTTTGGAATTGACCTGAGCAGACTCCCGGAAGGAAGTATTGTCATTAACAAACCGTTGACCATCTTCGAGACAAACCCTAAATTTGCTTTCAGCGTCATATTTGTAGTGATAATACTTTTGGCAATGGTGTCTATTCTTACCATAGTAGTGATAAGACTGAAGCGGACCAAGGCGGCCCTGAGCGGCAAGACCGAGGAACTCGACCGGATATTCAGCCTTTCACCTGATTTGCTTTGTATTGCAGGTATGGACGCCCGGTTTATACGCCTGAACCCTGCCTGGGAGAATATACTTGGATATCGCGTTGATGAACTGGAAGGGCAGAATTTCATGCAACTTGTCCATCCTGATGATGTCGACGCGACCCTTGAAGCGCTTGCCAAACTTTCATCAGGAATTGACATAGTCGATTTTTCGAACCGCTATCGCTGTAAGGACGGCTCCTACCGCTGGATCGAGTGGCGCTCAACCCCATATCAGAAGTCGCTGATTTATGGCGCTGCGCGCGATATTACCGAAAGAAAACTTGAGATGGAAGAGCATGAAAGATTAAAGGAGCAACTTTTCCAGTCCCAGAAGATGGAGACGGTGGGACTACTGGCCGGCGGAGTGGCGCATGATTTCAATAATCTGTTGACCCCGATACTCGGGTACAGTGAGTTGCTGCTTCTGAACATCCCCGAGAACGATCCGAAATATCTAAAGGTAAAACAGATACACAAGGCGGCGGATTTTGCGCGGGACTTGACGAGCCGGCTGCTTGCCTTCAGTCGCAAACAGATGCTGGAACTTACAGTAATGAACATGGGAGATATTATCAGTGGCTTTGAACAGATGGCGCATCGAACGATAAGGGAAAATATCAGGATAGAGATAAATATCTCACCGGAACTTGGACTGGTGCGCGCAGACAGGGGACAGATTGAACAGGCGCTGCTGAATCTGGCTGTGAATGCCCAGGATGCAATGCCGGATGGAGGTGTTTTGACTATTGATGCTGAGAATGTAATGCTCGATCAGTCATATACTGCTTCTCATCCCGAAATTTCCCCCGGCGCTTATGTCTTGCTTTCGGTCAGTGATACGGGTATGGGAATGGATGATGAGATAAGAGCTCATATCTTCGAGCCCTTCTATACCACGAAAGATTTCGGACGGGGGACAGGTCTCGGACTTGCAACCGTTTATGGGGTGGTAAAACAGCATGGCGGTTCTGTTTCGGTTCATTCGGAAAAAGACAAGGGAAGCATATTCAAGATTTATTTGCCGCGTGTTAAAGACGAGGAGCCCCGGGTTGATATGGGAGAACCCGAAGATGGCCAGACAGAGCGTGGAAATGAAACTGTGCTCCTGGTCGAAGATAATGAAGCCGTGCGACTGCTTGTCGCCAGGATACTGCATAATCTGGGATATAATGCTCTGATAGCTGAAAATGTCGCACACAGCGTTGAGCTGTCCAAACAGCATAAAGGAATTATCCATATTCTTTTGACGGATGTAATAATGCCGGAAATGAACGGCAAGGAACTTTACCTGAAACTTAGGGTCGAACGGCCTGACATGAAAGTTCTGTATATGTCCGGGTATACAAGCAATGTCATCGGTCAGCACGGCATACTGGACAAGGGTGTAAACTTTATCCAGAAACCGTTTACAATGCTTACTTTATCGCAAAAGCTGAGAAGGGCGATAGAGTCGTAAAATAAGGTTTTACATTATTGCGCAGGTTGTTCTGTCTGGTCTGTCCGGTTTTTTTTCCGTATTTGCTCTATTTGGCCTGACAGGTCTCTTTGCTGTATTTCTTCTTTCGGTTGTATTTGTCCCTGCGGTCCTGCTTGTTCCTGTTGTTCTTGCTGATTTATTTGTTCCTGCTGATTTATTTGCGGCGCATTTATTTGCTTTCGTATCTCGGTCAGTATGTACCTGGAACGCTGTTCATCGCCGAAGGTGCCGACACGTATGCTGAGCTCGGATGCTGTCGATGTAATAGCTTTGATCGATACCCATAAGGTTCTCCCGTCGGCAAACTGCGATTTGATATTTGCCGCAAGAGCATCGTGCTCATCAGACAGTGTAGGCATATTCATGGACTTCAGCGCAGACAGCGTTGCATTATATACGACCGGCAGAGGCGAATTTACCGTCTCTTCAAGATATCCCTTGATATAAACTACGGTTCCGGCTCCCACGGCGGCTCCCCCGATTATAAGAGGTATCGCGCAACCGGCATTCATGATCAGGACAAACGACGCAAGGGAAAGGAGAGCTGTTTTGACGTTGAAAATATATTTCATAATTTCCTCCCTGTGAAATATCTGCAGGTTGATAGGTTTTTGCTTCCATGCAAATGCAACCTGCAAAAAATAACGGGTTCCGTGAAAGCGGAATGATTAATTCTTACTATAATCATGGATGAAATGAACTTTTGTCAATACGTATGCATATCTGAATATTGAACCGGATAAGAACGGTGGGGGCGGCGGGTTTCAGGCAGGCAGAGCTGATGTCTGCTGCTGACGCGCAGGATCGTATTCCTGCTTAAATATAAATAGTGGCTGAATCAGAAGAGGATGAGCTTCCACGCATCATTGCATTAAAACTCGAAAAGAACTCTGCAGCCGTAAATGGCTTGGATATAATAATACCCTTGCTGTTTGAAATCTGATCGTTGTCGATTTCCATATCGGTAAAACCCGTCATAACCATCACAGGAAGCGACGGATTGCGTTTGTGCAGTTCCCGTGTGAGCGTAATGCCGTCCATGCGGGGCATCTGCACATCTGTGATAACGGCGTCATAATGCTCTTCACCTGTTTTGGATAGCGCCTCGGCCCCGTCTGACGCCAGATGACACGAATGATCCATAAGGGAAAGCATTTCCTTTACGATATTCCTCACATACATGTCATCATCGACTATCAGAACTTTATATTTGGACATTTTGTCAGTAGTGAGAGCCGCAAGCCTCTATCTTTCTGCTGTAGTTATTACCGAGCCGACTAAATCATCCGTTCATCAGGTTTATAAAAAGGCATGAAGTTTTTTTTCCGTTGATATCATGCAATATCAGCGCCGAATTTTCTGTCATTGAATAATAAGCTTAATATGCAGAGCTTCTCTGTTTTATTATGAAAAAAATACCCTGATTATGTATTTTATTCATAACCATGTGACGAGCGACACAAAAAAAATTATACGGGGTTGCATGTAGTCAACAGGCGATATTATTTTATCCAACCAAGGCCTTCATATGCGCTAAGCCTTTGTAAATCATTATTAATTGCCCATGATAATGAATTTATAACCTTGGTCTTGGCTCTTTTGGCCTGCATATTGTATAGTATGAGGTTAATATTATTCCTGTAATAGGTTACATTGATAAATACTCAAGAGAAGGATGACATAATGGTATGACAAAAGAATTCGTGATGGCTTACGGGAAGGGCGAGATAAGGTTCAATCTTGACCCCTCGCTGGTTTCGGCAGAGCCGAAGCTTAACAAGGTTCCAGTTATTGATAATCCTGTGTCTTCTATAAGGGATGCAATCAGGAATCCCATTGATTCCAAACCGCTTCGTGAGATCGTTAAAGCGGGACAAACTGTGACATTTCTTGTTAATGACAACACACGTGTGGCAAACAGCCACATCTTTATGCCTGTATTGATGGATGAGCTGAATGCGGTCGGAGTCAGGGACGAAGACATGAGGATTTTGTTCGCGCTGGGCTCCCACCGAGCATTGGCGCGGGAAGAAATGGTCGAACTTGTCGGCGCAGGTGTTGCGGCAAGGCTGAAGATGCATAATTTCGACTGCAAGGATGAGAGTCAGTTTGTCTATTTCGGGGAAACCTCGCGCGGCACAAAGGTTTGGTTCCACAAACTGGTGGCTGAGGCCGATCACATAATATGCACAGGCAGCATTGTGCATCACTTTTTCTCGGGATTCGGGGGAGGCAGAAAGGCTTTGTTCCCGGGCGCCGCGGCGTATGAGACTATTCGTCATAATCATAGCCTTATGCTCGACCCCAATTCAGGACTTGGCAAACTTCACGGCAATCCGGTTTATGAAGACCAGATAGAGGGCGCGGAGATGCTTCGTCCTTCTTTTCTGCTTAATGTTGTCCTGAACGAAAAAGAAGAGTTTGTGGGAGTGTTTGCGGGTGATTATATCACCGCGCATCTTGAGGCCTGCAAGTTTGTGGAGACCGTTTACAGCCCCGTCCTCGACAAGGTGGCGGATATCGTAATCGCGAGCGCCGGAGGATATCCCAAGGACATTAATCTCTATCAGCTCCAGAAGACTATGGACAACGCTTGGCTGGCAGTGAGGGAAGGCGGCGTTGTAATCATTCTCGGCGAATGCCGCGAGGGCTCCGGGTCGGCCATGGCTGAACAGGCGATGCGCGAGTGCGGAGACTCTGACCGTATGGCCGAAAAGCTGCGGGCAAATTTCCAGCTCGGCGCCCATAAATCATATGCCATTACCAGACTCATGAAAAAGGCCCGCTATATACTGGTTTCATCCATGCCCGAGGAACTTGCCCGGCTCTTCCTGTTCACGCCCGCCAAAAACATGGATGAGGCCTTGGCGCTCGCATATGAAACCGTCGGATTATCGCCCAGCATCACGTTGATGTCCAAGGGAAGCCTCACTGTTCCCAAAATAAAAAATAACTGATTGATGGTGAAAATAAATGGATACGAAAAAACTTGCGGAATTAGGTAAGCAACTCGAAGGAGATTTATCTTTCGATGAAGTAACGAGAATTCTCTATGCAACGGACGCTTCCGTCTACCGAGAAATGCCGCTGGCAGTGGCGCGGCCCAAGAACGCGGAAGATATCAAAAAGCTCATACTCTTTGCGCAGCAGGAAAAGATTTCTCTCATCCCGCGCGCTGCCGGAACATCCCTTGCCGGACAGTGTGTGGGCGCAGGCATTGTCGTAGACATCTCCAAGTACATGACCGGTATTCTCGAAGTGAACAAGGAGGAACACTGGGTGCGGGTCCAGCCCGGGGTGGTTCTCGATGAGTTGATCAAGTATCTGAATCCTTACGGACTCTTTTTCGGTCCCGAGACATCCACTTCAAACCGCTGCATGATAAGCGGTATGGTGGGCAACAATGCATGCGGAGCCAATTCGCTCGTATATGGAAGCACACGCGAGCATACCATAGAGGTCAAAGCTATTCTCTCCGACGGGTCCGAGGCCCATTTTAAACCTCTCACAAAAGAAGAGTTTGAAGAAAAATGCGGACTGCAAAGCCTGGAAGGTTCGATCTACAGGAATATCAGGGATATGCTTTCGGAGGAAGTCAACAGGCGGCAGCTGCTCGATAACTATCCGGAAAGGACCAACCGCAGGCGCAACACCGGATATGCGATAGACCTGCTGCTTGACTCCGAGCCTTTTACCGCAGGAGGCGAGAAGTTCAATTTCTGCAAGCTGCTCACCGGTTCTGAAGGCACACTCGTATTCTTCACAGAACTGAAAATGAACTGCGTTTCTCTTCCTCCGAAGGAGAAGGCGGTTATCGTTACACACCTGACCGAACTGAATGACGCCTTCAGGGCCAATCTCATAGCCCTGAAATACAAGCCGTTCGCTGTCGAGCTTATGGACAAGACTATCCTCGACCGCACGGCCACCAACAGGGAACAGCAGAAGAACCGCTTTTTCATCAAGGGAGATCCTGCGGCCCTGCTCATCGCAGAATTTGCGTGCGATACAAAGGAAGAGATCGGGAAGATAGCTGAAGAGCTCATTGCAGACATGAAGCAGAACGGTTACGGTTATCACTTCCCGATTATCTGGGGCGCCGACATCAAAAAGGTCTGGGCGTTGCGCAAGGCCGGTCTCGGAGTATTGTCCAACATCCCCGGAGACGCCAAGCCCGTCTCTGTTATAGAGGACACTGCCGTCAGTCCCCAGTTCCTGCCCGACTATATCAGAGATTTTCAGGAGATGATTGCGGGGCTCGGCATACAGGGGGTTTATTACGCCCATATCGGAACGGGTGAATTGCATCTCCGTCCGCTGCTCAGCCTGAAGGACCCCAAAGATGTAATATTATTCCGCACGGTTGCCACTGAGGTGGCAAAACTCGTAAAGAAATATCGCGGCTCCCTGAGCGGCGAACACGGTGTGGGCAGGTTGCGCGGCGAGTTCCTGCCGTTCATGATAGGAGATCATTGCTATGGGTTGCTGAAACAGGTAAAGAAGGCCTGGGACCCGGCCAACATTTTCAACCCCGGCAAGATCGTAGACACCCCTCCAATGGACTCAGGTTTCCGTTATGAGCCCGGAAAACCTATGCGGGAGTTCAAGACCTATTTCAATTACGACAAGACGCTCGGCATGATGCGTTCCATCGAGCAGTGCAACGGAGCCGGCGACTGCCGCAAGTCAGAGATCATCGGCGGCACCATGTGCCCGAGCTATATGGCTACACGCGACGAACGGCATGTGACACGCGGACGCGCCAATGTGCTGCGCGAGATACTGACCCATTCTACAAAGGCCAATCCGTTCGACCACAAAGAGATTTATCAGATAATGGACCTCTGTCTTTCATGCAAGGCCTGCAAGTCCGAATGCCCGTCCAATGTGGATATGGCGAAACTGAAGGCCGAGTTCCTGCAGCATTATTATGAATCGAACCCGGTTCCGTTGCGTACCCTGATGATAGCGAATAACCATTACTTCCATGCGATGGGCGCCGTTATGCCGGGATTAAACAACTTCATGTACAGGAACATGTCGTGGTTCATGAAATGGCTCGGCTTTGCTGAAAAGAGGGGCATCCCGCAGTTGTACAGCACAACCCTTTCCGCTTGGCATAAGAAGCATTCGGCAGGAGCCATGGATAAAAAGGTCTATCTTTTTAACGATGAATTCACGAATTACCTTGACACTGAGATCGGAATCACGGCGATAAAGCTGCTTAACCGGCTCGGTTATGAAGTCGTCATACCCCAACACGCGGTCAGTGGAAGGGCCTATCTCTCAAAGGGCTTTCTGAAAAAGGCAAAACAGCTTGCAAACGCAAATGTCGGGGCTCTGAAGGATATTGTTTCCGATGAAACGCCTCTGTTGGGAGTGGAGCCTTCGTGCATATTGTCTTTCCGTGACGAATATCCGGAGCTGGTGGACGAACCGCTTCGTGAGGCTGCGAACAGACTTGCCAAAAACGCATTGATGATAGATGAGTTTCTTGCAAGGGAGATCGATAACGGCAATATAACCAGGGAGCAGTTCACAAAAGAGAAGAGGGCGGTCAAACTCCACGGCCAGTGTCTGCAAAAGGCCGTTGCAGGCACGGCCCCGACGAAAAAGGTCCTGACCCTGCCCGAAAACTACACAGTTGAGGAATTCAACACAGGCTGCTGCGGTATGGCAGGCGCGTTCGGATATGAGGCCGAACATTATGAGGTGTCGATGAAGATCGGCGAAATGGTATTATTCCCTTCCGTGCGCAAGGCCGAAAGTAATGATATTATCTGCGCGCCGGGCACGAGCTGCAGGAAACATATCAAAGACGGCACAGGCAGAAGGGCTCTGCATCCTGTAGAGGTTTTATATAACGCATTGGCCTAGCTCATATTGAAATATCACCCCGGAATTGCCAGTAGATAAAATATATTCATTGAAAACAATGCGGTGGATATCATGGGCATCTATATCCCGGCTCGCCAAATTAACGCGGGTTTTTTAGACAAACTCAGCAATGGAACGGAGCCTGATATAATTGACTGAAATCGTAAAATTAACTTCCTGCACCAAGCCTTCGATATGGCCTGCCATGATATCTATTTCAGTCACAAGGATGATTCAAGTAGTAAGGGGCACGCTGTGTCCTTAAGTTCCTTCTTTATCTATAAATGCGTCTTTTAGCAGCCTGCTTTGCCGCTCAAAGGCCTGCCTGGGATTCTTGGAGTCCTTCATTAGGGCAATTTCCTGTGTGATCAGTCGCGCCAGGTTGAGAGTATGAGTGTCGAGTTTGGCAGACTCCCGCTTATAGAGTGGATGGTCCTTGTTAATGTAGATGGTGTTTTCCTCAGTGAAGACCTCATGCCCTTCCTCGCCAAAACTGTCCACACAGCACGAGACCCCTGACTGGCCGAACCTGATCTTTCTGATAACCGCATTCGGCGTCAGCATTTTTACCTTTGGCCGCTTCTTCCTCTTCCTTTTTTCGACAGGCTTTTCTTGTGTGGCCCCGGTCAGCTCCTGAATATTTTCAGCCGCCGGAAAGTCCGGCACATGGCCGGCTCCGCCAATGCCGCGATTAGTTTGATCGGCTACAGGAAGAGGTCCGAACGGTGAGAGTTCCGGGTTGCGAAAGAGGGATTTGTAGATGCGTTCAAGGGCATCCTTCAGGGCGCGACTGACGACCCGGCTTTCACTTTTAGCTCCCAGTCGGAGAAGCGTCTTTTTTACTTCCTTCATGATACCCGCCATGCCGGTCTGGAACGCAATATATTCGTCGGAATCCCTGATGAAACCTGTCCTGTCGCTTGTTATGGGCAGGAAATCGGCGTTCACCTCACCCCTCACACGCGCCATATCCTTTCCCCAGGTTTCCATGCCGAATAGCTCCCGCCGGACAGTCACCTGTTTCACCTTTACTTCAATGCCCATTTCATTTGTTGAAGCAAGAGACTGGGGGAGGATTATTATCTCTCCATGCACAGGACCGAAGGCAGTGCCTTCCAGCACGGGTATTCTATGTCCGGAAAGGCTTCGCGGGGTAACAGTGTGGTTGTTAAGTCTCACCCTGAAATCCGGGGCCTTAAGCGGGGTTCCTTCGATGATTCTTGACTCTATGTCATTAAGATCATACCGCCGGTTAAGACCGGTCAGTTGCACCGAGCTCCCGTCATTCTTTCTGAAGTCGGCGGGGAGTATTTCGAGCGGAAGGTCCCAGGCGTCGCCTGCTTTCTCCCATTCCTTCTTGTCAAATACAATGCGTCCGACAAAGTCCCCTTTCTTTGTCAGCACTTCGAACCTTTCGCATGCGGAGAGACTGGCGAATTTGCCGATCCCGAACTGTCCTATCCTGTCGCGGCCGTAGACAGGGGACTTGCTGGAATAAACTTTTTGCCGGGAACCGATATTGAAATACTGGCGCAGGCCGTCCCTGTCCATGCCGGCTCCGTTGTCTTTGATCTCGATACTGTCTTCCGAAACAGTAATCTCTACAAGTGTGGCGTCGGCGTCATAGGCGTTATTCACAAGCTCGCGAATGAATTCGATGCTCTCGGCATAAAGCCTTTCGCCGATAGTGATGATATGACTTTTGTCGACCGTTACCTGAATGTATTCCCTATTGATAGGAACCGGGTCCATGCGGATATAATATCACAAAACATGAGTCTGCTTGACACATTTAAAATGTAATGGTTTAATACCTTAGGTCTTGTAAATAATACGTGTGTGAGGACAGATGGGCCTTCCCAAAGTAATTATCGATCTTATCGGGCGTTTTGAGCAGCACCGCGACTCCTATAAATCCGGACAATACAACGAAACCCAGCTCCGCCGCGAATTTCTCGATCCCTTCTTTAAGGCGCTCGGGTGGGATGTGGACAACGAGCAGGGATATGCGGAGGCATACAAGGACGTTGTCCACGAAGACGCTATCCGCATAGGCGGGGCATTAAAGGCGCCCGATTACTGCTTTCGCATCGGTGGAACACGCAAGTTTTTTCTCGAAGCCAAGAAACCTTCAGTCTCGATAAAGGACGAGCCCAGCGCAGCCTATCAGCTTCGCCGTTATGCATGGAGCGCCAAGCTGCCATTAAGCATCCTGAGCGACTTTGAGGAATTCGCTGTTTATGACTGCCGCGTCCGTCCCGACAAGACGGATAAATCTTCCACGGCCCGCATCTTTTATTGCAATGTTTCCGAATACGCTGAAAAGTGGGACTGGATTGCAGAGCATTTTTCACGAGAGGCAGTCCTTAAAGGTTCATTCGACAAATTCGCTGAAACCGCAAAAGGCAAAAAAGGCACGGCAGAGGTAGACACGGCCTTCCTTTCTGAAATAGAGAACTGGCGTAAAATACTTGCCGGCAACCTTGCCCTGCGCAATCCGAAAATGAGCCAGCGCGAGCTTAATTTTGCGGTGCAGCGTATCATTGACCGCATCATCTTCCTCCGCATCTGCGAAGATCGCGGCATAGAGGAATACGGACAGCTGCTTTCCCTTACCAACGGCCAGCGCGCCTATCAGCGTTTATGCCACTTGTTCCATAACTCCGACGACCGTTACAACTCCGGTCTCTTTCACTTCAAGAAAGAAAAAGACCGCCATGAAGAACCGGATGAACTGACGCTCGATCTGGATGTGGACGATAAACTGCTGCGCGAAATCATAAACACTGTAGGGGCGCGATTCATCGCGCCCAAAACAAACCGTACCGAATCTTGTCAGGGCGTGATAAATCGCGCCCCTACAATGAAATCGATAACCGGGGAATCACAACAAATTGCCCATACAAAGATTACGCCGAAAGAGGTCTCAAAGCTGCGTGTCGTTGATCCGGCATGCGGTTCCGGCAGCTTTCTTATCGGGGCTTATCAATGCCTGCTCGACTGGCATCGCGACTGGTATATGCAGAACGATCCTGTAAAATGGGCGACAGGTAAAAAGCCCGCGCTTGTGCAGATACATGGCGGCGACTGGCGGCTTACCATAGATGACCGCAAACGAATCTTGCTGAACAATATTTATGGTGTTGATATCGATTCACAGGCCGTCGAAGTAACGAAACTGTCTTTGCTGCTCAAGGTGCTTGAGGGAGAGACGGAACAGAGCCTACGCCAAAGTTTCAATTTCTCGGGCGTCTTTCTTTCTAAAACTCCCATAAGAACAATTGAGCAGTCCAATGCGGCTGACAAATCCAGGCATGATCAAATGGTGAAACTTGTTGAACAAATGCTGTCGCTTAACAAACAGCTCTCCGCCGCCCGCACCCCGCAGGAAAAGACGGCCCTTGAACGCCAGATCGCCGCAACTGATAAACAGATCGACCAGCTTGTTTATGATTTGTATGATCTTACGCCGGAAGAGATAGAGATTGTGGAACAACCCAACCAATAGCATCGTAGGGGCGCGATTTATCGCGCCCAAAACCCGCATCGCGCCCCAAAAACAAATGCTGAATGAATCAAACCGTGGCCGGATTAATCGGGGCAAGGGCGTGATAAATCACGCCTCTACAATAATGATGGGCATACGCTTGAATTGTGACGCACACGCAGGCGCGCCCCTACAAATGGTGTGATGATATCGCGCCAGGCCGATTTGATTGCGTCACAATTATCGGATGTTGTTATAATCATATTGTGAAATACAACCCGGACATCCATCACCGCCGATCCATACGTCTGGGGAATTATGATTATTCGCAGGCAGGAGCGTATTTTGTGACGCTGTGCGCGCAGGACAAGGAATGTTTGTTCGGGGAAATCAATGATGGTGAAATGAAATTAAACGAGGCCGGGGAAATGGTCCAAGGCGTATGGGAACAATTGCAGGATCGTTTTTGTGATATCGAATTGGATGCGTTTATTGTAATGCCGAATCATATTCACGGGATCATAAACATTGTAACGCCGAATCATGCGCATGGGATTATAAACAATGTAGGGGCGCGATTTATCGCGCCCAAAACCCGCACCGCGCCCCAAAAACAAATGGTGAATGAATCAAACCGGGGCACGGTAAACAAGAGCGTGATAAATCACGCCCCTATGTTGGGACAGATTATACGCGCTTTCAAGGCGCGGTGCGCATATGGAATCAATAAATTCCGTAATTCTCCGGGCATGCCCGTATGGCAGCGCAACTATTATGAACGCGTAATCCGTAACGAACAGGAGTTGAACAAGACGCGTGTATACATTACCGATAATCCATTTAAATGGACTGAAGATGAAAATTACAGATAGGGGCGCCTCTTGTGGGCGCCCGTTATCAGAAGTCGAGGGCGGGCTCGGTAGCGTGTTGACTTTCCAGTTGTCAGCCCCTGCTTGAAACCATCTCACAGGATAAAAAACAAAGCCATTCACCAAAGGCCCAGATAAGGCTCCGACCAGCGCATGCGCCATTAATGGCTTTGCTCCTGTGGAACATCGTGCCGGGAACTGCCGGTACCTTAACGGCCCCAGATAAGGTGGCCTTACTTCCACAGGAGCGTGGATTCCGGGTAGAGCTCCCCATCATCTACACGCGATCCGCCTGTTTCCAGGCGTCCTACGGCCGGGAGATTCACCGTGTTTCCGGAACCTGCATGTCTTATAATACCATTATAAGTAATCGTTCTTTTTGTGAAGAAGTGATACTATAAATGGAAAATCAGGGTAGCTCGAAATTTCCTGCCAGGATGCCGGGAACTGTGATATCTTCGTCGATCTCTTCCCATCTCATAGCATATCCATTCAGTCGTAAAACAACCTTTTTGAGTTGCTCATCAGTGGCGGCTTTGAGTAATCTGAATCGATCTGCCGGGAAGCCGACTATGCGGCCGTCGGTCAGTTCAATAAATATCCTTCTTCCTTCCGCCCAAGCCTTCAAGGCAGCAGGTTCAACAGCGTTTTCTTTATCAGCGACTATGGAACTCATGATATTTCTCCTTCAGCAATGACAGGTGTTCATAAACAAGCTTTTCTATCTCCCGCAGATTCTGAGGGGCAACCCCCTTATTCCTCGCCAGTCTGACAGGATCGAGCCAGAACTTGCATTCTCCGTCCGGGGTCTCAATATGTATATGAGCAGGTTCCCGGAGTTCATCCGAATAAAAGTGAAATCTGAAAGCCCCTATTCTTAGTACTGTCGGCATAATATCCATTCATAAGCGGTCGGCAGCTCTTAACCGTTTCGCGGTGAATATTGCTTTACATATTAAATATAGCACAAATAAGGTGTATTTATCAGTGGTAACCAGCTGATTTTGACCTGACAGGGATATCATTCCTAAAGGAACCTTGATTGCGATATTGGAGCAGGCCGGCATTACGAGGGACGAACTGATCAGACTGCTGAATCAATAAACCTGATTTTCGTAAAAGATGTCTATCCGTCAGCCAGCATCTTCCTTACAACCGCCAAATTGCGCGGATCGTCTTCTTCATCTTTTTTCGGTGTTTCGAGGACCAGAGGTATGCCCCTGAATGCCTTGTGGTTGATGAATTTGCCGATTCCTTCGAGCCCGATCTCACCTTCGCCGATATGCCAGTGCCTGTCCACATGCGACCCCAGGACTTTTTTTGCGTCATTCAGATGTATCAGCTTAACCTTGTCCAGGCCGATCAGCTTTTCGATTTCTGTTGCCAACGATGATATGTCTTTGTCGCTGCGAAGATCATATCCGGCTGCAAACGCATGACAGGTATCGAAGGTTATTCCTGCTATCAGCGACAATTCAGCGAGTTTGATGATTTCAGCCAGATCGCCTATTTGAGAGGTAATATCGCCCCGTTCCCCGGCTGTGTTTTCAAGAAGCAGATGCGACTTCCATTGGCCGGAGATGCCTTTAAGCGCATTCACCGCCCTCAGCCTGCTTTCCGCTGCCTCGCCCTGCGAATCGCTGCCTGTATGCACGACAACATAATCAGCTCCAAGCTCATCAGCAAGGTCCAGTTCACGCTTGAGCAATGCTATGGACTTTTTCAATATCAATGGATCGGAGGCCGCGAGGTTGATAAGGTATGACGTATGTACATATACCGGATTGATGCCGAGTTCCATCCGCTTACTTTTGAACTCTGATGCAATATCAACTGCTATGTCCGAAACCGCCCATTGTCTTGGATTGTGCGAAAATATCTGCATGGTGTTGCAGCCGAGCGCGGCTGCGCGTTCAAGGGCGAGGTGAGCGCCTCCGGCAACCGAGGTATGGACGCCGAGTCGGACTTCCTGATTTGAGCTTCTGCTATTAACTCCCATAAACGTTCCTCGTTCTCTTAATTTCTTGACTTGCCGGACAAATTAGTGTTAATTTTTCACCTATGGCTATTGATTATAAAGATACACTTAATTTACCACAGACAGGCTTTCCGATGAAGGCGAATCTCGGTCAGAAGGAGCCCGAGATCCTCAAATACTGGGAAGAAAACGATATCTATGCCCGCATTCAGGAAAAGAACAAGGGCAACGAGGCCTATATCCTCCATGACGGGCCTCCATATGCTAACGGTAACATCCATATAGGCCACGCTCTTAACAAGATACTCAAAGATATAATCGTCAAATACAGGTCGATGAAGGGATACTATTCCCCCTATGTTCCGGGTTGGGACTGCCATGGCCTTCCCATAGAGCTACAGGTGGATAAAAACCTCGGACCAAAGAAAGATGAAGTCGGGGCCACAGGCAAGAGAGAATTATGCAGGGAATATGCAGCCAAATATGTGAGTATACAGCGTGAGGAGTTCAAGAGGCTGGGTGTATTCGGCGACTGGATGAAGCCCTATCTCACCATGAACTTCGACTACGAGGCGACCATTGTAAGGGAGTTCTTCAGGTTCGTCAAGAGGGGATCGGTATACAAGGGTAAAAAGCCCGTGCATTGGTGCTCTTCGTGTGTTACCGCGCTCGCAGAGGCCGAGGTGGAATACGCTGATAAAGAGTCTCCGTCGGTCTTTGTAAAGTTCAGGATGTCGGACGAAGATGTGGCGAAATATGCGGCCGGTTTGAAGGGCAGGGATGTCTCGATAGTGATATGGACGACGACCCCCTGGACGTTGCCTGCGAATATGGCCCTTGCAGTGAACCCTGAGCTTGTATATGTTGCGGTCGAAAAGGACGGCGGCTACCTGATAGTCGCAAAGGACAATCTGGAGGGCCTCAGGGACAAACTCGATATAAGGGGTGAAGTCGCTCTTGAGCTTGAGGGAAGCAGTCTCGAAGGGGCTGTTACTCGGCATCCCTTTGTTGACCGGGAATCGAAGGTCATACTCGGCGATTTTGTCGCGGTCGGCGAGGGCAGCGGCATAGTCCATATTGCGCCGGGGCATGGTGAGGACGACTATAATGTCGGGCTGCAGTACGGCCTCGATATTTATGCGCCTGTTGACGATCACGGCAAATTCACGCGGCTGGTGCCCGAGTTCGAGGGACAGTTTGTATTCAAGGCAAATGAAGGCATAATCGAATTATTGAAAGAAAAAGGCGCCCTTCTCAGGATGGAGAAGATAACGCATTCATATCCCCACTGCTGGCGCTGTAAAAAGCCTGTGATATTCAGGGCCACGGCCCAGTGGTTCATTTCCATGGACAAGACTGGCCTAAGGCAGCAGGCTCTTAAAGAGATAGACCGCGTCAAATGGATACCGTCGTGGGGCAAGGACAGGATTCAGGGCATGGTAGCCGGAAGGCCCGACTGGTGCATCTCTCGCCAGAGGGCGTGGGGCGTGCCTATCATGCTTATATCGTGCAGCGATTGCGGCGAATTCATAAAGGACGACGCGCTGTTCGACCGGATAGTCTCGCTCGCCGAGCAGAAGGGCGCGGATATCTGGTACGAGATGGAGGTAAAGGATTTTATCGGAGCAAACCACAAGTGCGAAAAATGTGGCGGCTCTTCCTTCAAGAAAGAGATGGACATCCTGGATGTCTGGTTCGACTCCGGTGTAAGTCATGCAGCAGTGCTCGAAAGGGATGAAAGGCTTTCGTGGCCTGCCGCGCTTTATCTCGAAGGCAGCGACCAGCATCGCGGCTGGTTCCACAGTTCGCTGCTCGCATCCACAGGAACGCGCGACAGGGCGCCTTATGACGCCGTGCTAACGCATGGTTTCACTGTTGACGGGCAGGGCAAGAAGATGTCGAAGTCTATGGGCAATGTCATTGCGCCGCAGGAAGTGATCAAGCAGAACGGCGCGGAGATCATCAGATTATGGGTGTCCGCTGAAGATTACCGGGACGATGTGAAGCTCTCCAAAGAGATCATCAGCAGGCTCACAGAGGCGTATCGCAAGATAAGAAACACCGCGCGTTATCTCCTTGGCAATATATCGGATTTCGACGGCAGGGATTACAGCTCCGATCTGCTGGAGATAGACCGCTGGGCCATTTCGCGGCTGAACGGGCTTATAAAGCGCGTAACATCTGCTTATGAAAGGTTCGAGTTCCACGAGATCTTCCATGCCATATATAACTTCTGTGTCGTGGACATGAGTTCCTTTTACCTGGACATACTCAAAGACCGGCTCTACACATTTCGTGCGGATTCAGTAGAAAGACGCGCGGCCCAGTGGGCGTTGTCGCGGATTTTGAATGATATGACAAGGCTTATGGCGCCCATCCTCTCATTCACGGCTGAAGAGATATGGAGCCATGTTCCGGCGAACCAGAAAGCAGGGGTGTCGGGCAGCATATTCCTGGCAGGCTTCCCTGTGGCTGATGAAAAATATATCGACGCGGAACTCGAAAAGAGATGGGACAGGCTCATCGCTATCAGGAATGAGGCAAACAAGGCTCTTGAGATCAAGAGGCAGGAAAAGCTGCTTGGAAACGCGCTTGAGGCGGAACTGACCTTTTTCCTGTCCGGCGAAGATTACGATCTTCTGGCGGCATACAGGGAATTCCTTCCGGCTCTGTTTATCGTCTCAGTTGTTAATATTGAGAAGGCCGACGGTCAGATCGAAGACGCATATGCCTGCCCTGATGTGACAGGGCTTTTCATTCGGGTAACCAGGGCGGAGGGCGAAAAGTGTGAACGCTGCTGGAACCGGAGCAAGCTTGTCGGTTCCTTTAGCGATCATCCGGGAATATGCGAAAGGTGCCGCAGCGCTGTTTCCAATAGATGAAAAGACTAATACTGTCTTCATCACTGATTGTTGGCGCCGTTTTTTTGCTGGACCAGGTCACGAAGTATTACATCAAGGCGCAACTCGGTTATTTTGACATAATCACCGTGACGCCTTTTTTCAATATAGTGTACGCGGAAAACACCGGTTCCGCATTCGGGATGTTCAAGAGTTTCGGCGCCTATTTTTTTATAGGTGTATCGCTTGCCGCGGTTATTTTTCTAGCCGTCCTTATTGTAAAAGACAGGGGCAACAGCGCGGCATATTCGTTGCTGCTTGGCGGGGCGGCCGGTAATCTGATAGATCGATTCATCCGCGGTTATGTCATTGATTTCCTTGATTTTCATCTGGCGGGGCATCATTGGCCTGCGTTCAATATTGCGGATTCGGCGCTGACAGTAGGGATCACGATACTCTTAATAAAAACGGTCAGGGACGGTTTCAGTCATGAACACAAACATTGACATAAAGTCATATTTTTGTTAACTTTCAAACATGAAGAGTCAAGCTCAGGATATACTCGAAAAAATATCAGCAGGGTATTCTTTACCTGCCCTTTCTCCGGTTGCGATGAGGCTCGTAAGGCTTGCATCGATCGAAAATATTACCATTGATGACCTGGCGAAGGTAATTGAAAAAGATCCTTCTCTTACAATCCGTCTGCTCAGGCTTGCAAACAGCGCATTTTTATGCGCTGCCGGCCCTGTCACCACCATCCATCAGTCAATCGCCGTAATGGGTTTGAACCGCCTGAGAATCATGGCCCTCTCGTTGTCCCTGAGGGACACATTTCCGCTTGGCAAATTGGGGGCGCTGGATTATGAAGAGTTCTGGAAGATCTCTCTTTATCAGGCATTGCTTGCAAAAGCTCTTGCCGAGCGGCTCGGAACCTGCAAGCCCGACGAGGCATTTATTGGCGGTTTGATTCTCGAAGTCGGCGTGTTGATCTTCTTTGATCTTATGATAAAAGGAAACAAGGATATGCCGGATATGCGCCTGCAGCCACTGAAGCCCCTTCTTGACTGGGAGGAGGAAAAATTCGGGATCAATCACAGGCAGGTCGGCGAGGCAGTCCTTAAATATTGGGGGTTCCCCGATGAAATCATTGCATGTCAGATGTATCACAATATTGGAACAGATACGGGAAAAGTGCCTGATCTCGCCTACATTTGCGATATGTCCAGGGAATTTTCAGCGCTGATCAGGCAGAAATCCATGGACTGGCAAGTGTCGTTCAGTAAAGCTGAGAATATATATCATCTGGAGTATGATGTATTGTCGGACATTCTCGTTTCTGTTTTTGAAGAGGTGCAGGAGATTGCCGCGAGCTTCAAGGTCGAGATGAACAGAAAACAGGACATGCTGGATCTTATGGATAAGGCCAATGCGGCGCTTACTTCGCTGTTTGTGCGGGTGACGAATCTTAACGATATGAGGACCGGGGCCAACCTGCCGTCTTCCCTGTATGCCGGCAGGAAAGAAATGTCGGTTCGAGAAGCTCTGCAGGTTGTTGTGCATGAAATCAGAAATCCGCTTACAGCCATCGGCGGTTTTGCCAGAAAACTCGAAAAAAGGCTCAA
>JGI20214J51088_10000030_pt1 | contig 93299 bp, 93 predicted proteins | sample WetSurMetagenome_FD_51088 | JGI IMG/M metagenome (IMG submission 51088) | reverse complement strand
CGCAGATCGTGTGAAAGGGAGCTTAACAGGGTATTTCTGAGTTCCTCTGTCTCCGCCTTTATCATGGCCATTTGCGCTTCATCGGCCAGGATTGCGCGCTCCATGGACATGGCCGCCTGGTGAACAAAATTTTCGAGCGCATGGGTCTGTTCCCGGTCAAACAATACTGCGTCATTCAATATTACGCTTACGACGCCGACTGTCCTTGAAGCGGCTATCAGAGGTATATATAAGCCCTTTGCGCCGGGAAGCGTATCCGTTCCCCTGCCTGCATGTTGCTTGTGATCAAATGACCAGCGCGCAACGCTCAACTCGCGCTCATCCGGGGTGGGGTTTTCGGGCATGCCTGCCAATACGGAAAGAGAGCCGTTTTCGTCAGGGACAAGTATGGCGGTCTTTCCTGAAAAGATCCCGCTGATATGCCTTGCCGCTATGCAGCCTATACGAGTAATGTCGCGCTCACGCACAAGTTCGGCGCTGAACCGGTAAAGGGCCGCCGTCCGTCTCTCTCTCAGGCGCGCCGCATCTGCCTGCGCCCTGATGCGCAGGGTCAGGTTGCTCGTGATAAAGGCCACCGCAAACATGACGGCAAAGGTCACAACATATTTGATGTCCGTCACGGCAAATGTATAATACGGCGGAACAAAAAAGAAATCAAAGGCGGCCACACTCAGAAACGAAGCGAGCAGCGCCGGGCGCTTGTTGGTCCAGCTCGCTATCAGGACGACGAAAAGTATGTATGTCATGACCACATCCACTATGGCAAGATAATAGTCCATTACAAAAGAAAGACCTGTGGCTGCCGCCACGCCCAGGACAGTGATCAGCCATTCTTTCGGGGGCGTCTTTTTATCGGCCTTTTTTGACTGCCCGGCTGCAGGCGCGATCTCAACATCGCCGGATATGGCATAGACTTCTATATCTCCGCTGCCGCGCACGATATCATCCAGCATGGAGCCAAAGAGCATGTCTTTCCAGCGGGGATGGGCCGGTTTTCCTATGATGATCCTTGTGACGTTGCGGGACCGGGCATAGCTCAGTATCTCTTCGCTTGCCTTGTGCCCGGAGAGAACGGCGGTCTCGGCTCCGAGGCTCTCGGCGAGTCTCATATTGTCCGCGAGTTTCCTGAGGTCGTTTTCAGAAGGCCGCACCTTGGAAGGGGCCTCGACGTTGACGGCTATCCATTCGGCATGCAGACTGTCGGCCATGCGTTTGGCGGACCTGATCAGTCTTACGGCAAAGGGACTCGGGCCGACGCAGACAAGGATGCGTTCAGCGGCCGGCCATACGGCGCGGACACCCTCGGTCCGGCGGTAATCCTGCATCTGGGTGTCGACACTCTCGGCAGTGCGGCGCAGAGACAGTTCACGCAGCGCAAGCAGATTGCCCTTGCGGAAGAAATTTTTTTGCGCGAGAGACGCGAGATCGGGCACATAGACTTTCCCTTCTTTCAGCCTCACGAGGAGATCATCGGGCGGCAGATCAATCAACTCTATTTCATCTGCGCGCTCGAGGACCGAATCGGGGAGGGTTTCGCGGACCGTAATACCTGTTATCTGGGCAACTACATCATTGAGACTCTCTATATGCTGGACATTAAGCGTGGTATAGACATCCATACCGGCGCCGAGCAGTTCGAAGACATCCTGCCATCTTTTATTATGGCGCGAACCGGGCGCGTTTGTGTGCGCCAGTTCATCCATCAGGATAACAACAGGTTTCCGTTCCAGCGCCTTGTCGAGATCGAATTCCTCAAGCACGGCGCCTTTATATTCAATGCTTCGCCGCGCAAGTATCTCCATGCCGGAAAGGAGCGCCTTTGTCTCTTCGCGGTTGTGAGTCTCGACAAGCCCTGCGACTACATCCACGCCCTCTGTCAGCTTCTGCCTTGCGGCTGCCAGCATCGCATAGGTCTTTCCGACACCAGGCGCTGCGCCGAAGAATATCTTGAGCTTGCCCTGATGTTTCCGCTCTTCTTCCTTCCGTATCCCGGCAAGGATTTCGTCGGGGTCCGGCCGGTGTTCTTCCATATTGGAGCCTCCAGGAGCCCGTGAATCGAAAGGCTTATTCATTATAATATTTTTCTTCTGTTCAGTCTTGAAATAAACCTTGCCTTCTATTTGCAGTCACAACCTGCAGCCAAAACAAGGCATGAAACCGTTCCCCTTTTCGCTATGTCCCCATGTCGGATAACGCCCTCGACTACCTCGGCTTTTATATGGTTATCTCCTGTAAAATCAAGGACCTTTATTTTGCCGGTTTCCGTCAAGTTACAGCATGGCGATTCACGGTATACAGTGAGAACATCGTGAATGCGGATCGTATTTCTTACCTCTTTCGCGCCGCTGTGGAAAAGATAGACGTGGCCCCCTATTTTATACACTACTTCGTTTTTTATGCCGTTATCATGCAGGCTCTCAGGGAAAATGGGGGCGGCGGCTCCAATAACAGGAATTATGAAGACAAAGGAAAACATTGCAGCAATCAGAATTTTCATTGAGTTTTTCATATAGGCTCCTTAACGTTTCTGCAGCTGATCCAGAGCAAGGTTCAGCTGCAGGACATTTACCCTCGGCTCGCCCAGTATTCCGAACTGACGACCTTCGGTATTCTTTGCAACGATAGAGCGCACTGCCGACTCATCTATCCTGCGCGCCGCGGCAATCCTCTTAACCTGATACTCTGCCGCAGCCGGGCTGATATGAGGATCAAGCCCGCTGCCGGATGCCGTGGCAAGATCAACCGGGACCTGTTTTGCGGCCTGAGGGTCAGCGTCACGCAAGGCGGATATCCTTACCTGTGCCTGCTTGACCAGGTCAGGATTTGTCTGTGATAGGTTTGAACCTCCCGAGGACGCTGAATTATAAGGAAATGGAGACGTTGCAGACAGCCTTCCCCAGAAATATTTCGGATCATCAAATGGTTGCCCGATGAGCGAGGACCCTGCGGGTTTATTGTCCTTCATAATGATGCTGCCATTTGCCTGCCCGGGAAAGAATACCTGCGCTATTGCGGTAACTGCCAGGGGGTATACCCCCCCCGCAATTATGCTGAACAAAAACAGAGAAACTATGGTTGCTCTTATCAGTTTTAACATATATCACCTCACACAAGATGCAGGAAATTAATGAGTATATCTATCAGCTTGATGCCGATAAACGGCGCGACAAGTCCACCCACACCATAAACGAGTATATTATTGCGCAGCACAACGCCTGCGCCTCGCGGACGATATGTTACGCCGCGCAGGGCCAAAGGGATAAGCGCAATAATAATTAGCGCATTAAATATTACGGCAGAGAGTATGGCGCTCTGGGGTGTCTGGAGCCCCATTATATTCAGAGCCGCCATTTGCGGATAAGTGGCAATGAACACTGCGGGCAGTATCGCAAAATATTTTGCGACGTCGTTAGCAATGCTAAATGTCGCAAGTGTGCCGCGTGTCATTAACAACTGTTTTCCGATCTCCACGATCTCTATCAGCTTGGTGGGGTTCGAATCGAGATCAACCATGTTGCCGGCTTCCTTTGCAGCCTGGGTGCCTGTGTTCATCGCAACGGCCACATCCGCTTGCGCAAGCGCAGGCGCGTCATTCGTGCCGTCGCCGGTCATGGCAACGAGTTTTCCGCCTGCCTGGTGTTTGCGTATCAGCGCCAGTTTTGTATCCGGCGTTGCCTGGGCGAGGAAATCATCGACCCCTGCTTCCGCGGCCACAGCCGCGGCTGTCAGCGGGTTGTCGCCGGTGATCATGACTGTAGAGATGCCCATCTTTCTCAGTTCGGCAAAACGTTCCTTGATACCACCCTTTACTATATCATTCAGCCGGATTACGCCGATCACATCTTTTCCGTCAGCGACTACAAGCGGGGTGGCTCCCTGGCGCGCGATATCATCAACTGTTATCGTGACATCCTCAGGGAAGACGCCGCCCCTGGATGTCACAAAGGCAGCGACTGCGTCAGCAGCGCCTTTGCGTATCTGCCTTTCGCCAAGGTCAACACCGCTCATGCGGGTCTGCGCGGAAAAGGGGACGAATTTCGCCCCGAGCGCTGTGATGTCCCTCTCACGAATGCCATATTCATTTTTTGCGAGCACAACAATACTGCGGCCTTCCGGTGTCTCGTCGGGCAGCGACGCGAGTTGGGCCGTGTCGGCAAGGGTTTTGATATCCATCCCTTTTGACGGGATAAAAGCGGTTGCCTGCCGGTTGCCGAGGGTGATTGTTCCGGTTTTATCGAGGAGGAGCACATCCACATCGCCTGCCGCTTCCACTGCGCGGCCGGATGTGGCTATGACATTGGTCTGGATAAGGCGGTCCATGCCCGCTATGCCGATCGCTGAAAGGAGCCCGCCGATTGTAGTAGGTATAAGACATACCAGTAGCGAGACGAGCGCCACGATGCTGATTGCAGTTCCCTGGCCGGCTGCTCCGACACTGAATATTGAAAAAGGCAGGAGCGTAGCTGTGGCAAACAGGAATATGATGGTCATGCCTGCAAGCAGTATATCGAGGGCGATCTCATTTGGCGTCTTCCGGCGCCTGGCGCCTTCGACCATGGATATCATTCTGTCCAGAAAAGTATCTCCGGGGTTTGCGGTGATCTGCACAACTATCCAGTCCGAAAGCACGACGGTGCCGCCGGTTACGGCGCTGCGGTCCCCGCCGCTCTCGCGTATTACGGGCGCGCTCTCTCCTGTAATGGCGCTTTCGTTTACTGACGCGACGCCCACAACTACCTCTCCGTCGCCGGGGATAATATCGCCCGGTTCTACGAGGACGTAATCACCCTTTCTCAATTGGGAAGATGCGACAAGTGTGACCCCGGCATTCTGTTTGGGTTCTGCAATTTTCTTCGCATTTACATCTTTGCGTGAGCCTCGCAGCGCATCGGCCTGCGCCTTTCCCCGGCCTTCGGCCACTGCTTCGGCGAAATTGGAGAACAGGACAGTGGCCCAGAGCCAGAGCGAGATCGAGAAGATGAACCACGGAGACTCCGCGCCGGGTACAAACAGGGATTGCACAAAGAGCAGCGAGGTCAGGATACTTCCAACCTCAACCACAAACATTACAGGGTTGCGAAGCTGGGTAAGCGGATTAAGCTTTATAAATGAGTCTATCAATGCGCGCTTCACAATCCGCGCATCGAAAAGGGAACTCTTTTTCTTTTTATAGGTCATTGTTTAACCCTCCGGACTAAATTAAAGTTTAAAGATAAATATTTAAAGTTAGGGAAATCCATATTTTTACTTTTATAACTTTCATTTTTAATTTTTATTTATAGAGCATCAGATGTTCTGCGATCGGCCCTAATCCGAGCGCTGGAAAGAACGTCAGGGCGCCGACTATGATGACCACACTTGCCAGAAAAAGAACGAAGAGCGGCGTGTGTGTCGGCAATGTGCCTGCGCTGGGCTCGACATATTTTTTAGCGGCAAGAGATCCGGCAATGGCCAGTATGGGGATCATGGTCCAGAACCTGCCGAAGAGCATCGAGACTCCGCCCAGGGTATTGTAAAAAAAGGTATTGGCATTAAGGCCGGCAAACGCGCTGCCGTTGTTATTTGACATGGATGAAAAGGCATACAGCATCTGCGAGAACCCGTGGGGCCCCGGATTGGATATGCTCGAAACGCCGCTTGCTGTTACTGACGCAATAGCTGTTCCGAACAGGACAAAGCAGCAGGGAACAAGGATTACGATTGACGCCATCTTAACTTCATATGACTCGATCTTTTTCCCGAGGTACTCAGGAGTGCGTCCCACCATGAGACCGGAGATGAATACAGCAACCAACGCAAATGCAAGCATTCCGTAAAGACCTGACCCTACGCCGCCAAATACGACCTCACCAAGCTGCATCAAGAGCATCGGAACCAGTCCCCCGAGCGGACTGAACGAATCATGCATGGCATTTACAGAGCCGTTTGAAACGGCAGTGGTAGCAGTGGCCCAGAGCGCCGAATTTGCGACACCTAATCTCACTTCCTTACCCTCCATATTGCCGACGGACTGATCTATGCCGAGCGGCGAGAGGAGGGGATTAGCGGCCTGCTCGCTGGAATAACAGAAGAAAAGCAGAGGGATGAAAATAACAGTCATCGCAGCAAGCAGCGCCCAGCCCTGACGTTTGTCGCCGATCATCTTGCCAAAGGTATAGCAGAGCGACATCGGTATGAGCAGGAGAGCAAGCATCTCCAGAAAATTAGAAAACGGCGTCGGGTTTTCATAAGGATGCGCGGAGTTTGTATTAAAAAACCCTCCGCCATTGGTGCCGAGCTGTTTTATTGCAATCTGGGACGCAGCCGGGCCTAGCGGCAGGGACTGTTCAGTGGCTTTTGCTGGTTCTATAACAGGTTTTCCGTCTGCGGTCATTACCGGTTTGCCGTCAGCGTCCATCTTGGGGTTATCGTAGTTGATAGTCTGCGCAAGCGGCACGGTTTTATACGGACTGAAACTTTGGACCACTCCCTGAGAGACGAGCAGCACGGCCAAAATAAGGCTGAGCGGCAGCAGGATGTAGAGCACAGAGCGGGTAAGGTCAACCCAGAAGTTGCCTATAGTGGTTGCGGTCCTCCTCGAAAAACCGCGTATAAGCGCTACAAGCACAGCCATCCCCTGTGCAGCAGAGACAAAGTTCTGCACGGCAAGGCCGGACATCTGAGTAAGGTAGCTCATAGTCGATTCCCCGCCGTATGCCTGCCAGTTTGTATTCGTAATAAAGCTGACTGCGGTATTGAAGGACAGGTCGGGAGCTACACCCGGAAAGTTCTGCGGGTTCAGCGGCAATATATCCTGAAGACGCATAAGCGCATACAGGAGGATAAAGAACGCGAACTTGAAGAGCAGGCATGCCACCGCATACATCTTCCATGACATCTCGTCTTCTGGTTTCGTGCCCAGCAGTCTGTAGATCAGGCGCTCCACGGGGCCGAGGACGCGGGTTATCAATAATGGGTCCCCCTGATAGACCTTTGCCATATACGCGCCAAGCGGCTTGACAAGGATGGCAAGTGCGGCAAGGTATAAGACAATCTGAATTATTCCGTTTGTTGTCATGAGAATATCTCCGGTTTTAACAGCGCGATTACAAGATAGACCAAAAGGCCCGCGGCAATGGCGCCGCTAATCCAGTACAATGTTTCCATAATGACCTCCAAATCCGACCAGTGTTTGTTATTGGTAAAATTATCAATTAGTGCGTAAGTTTTCCGCGAGCTTTACCAGCAGCCAGCAAAGCGCAAAGAAAGCTACGGTAATCCCGACAAATAAAATATCCATTCATGCCTCCTTGAATCTTTTGGTTAAAATGTGAAACCGACGTTTACGCCATACACAACAGTGTTATCAATAGCGCCATTCCGCTGATAGCTGTTACCGTCGATCAGGTTGTGGTGGGCCTTGCCTGACAGCGGAACCCAATACTGCACAACAGGCTGAACAGTAAAACCTTTTCCGAGCGGCACGGTGAAGCCTATTTTTGCCATACCATCATGCAATGCATTATATTTTTTGCCGGTATAGTCACCAGTCGAGTTCTGGAACGTCTTCCAGTATTTACCCTCGCCGATCATATATCCGATTGACAGGCCCAGATCCAGAGTCAGATCACCTGTTGGCAGCTTGAATACCGGCTGCGACTGGCTGAAAGAGAGATTCAGGTAGGTGCCCTCATACGCCGCGATATCCTGGTTGACACTAATGGCCGGATGCCCGATGATGTCATAGGTGGCGCTTCCGAACACTTCCTGGGTTTCTTTTGCGTATTTTGTGCCGTAATAAATATATCCTGCGGTCAACCCCAGCTTGCCGATATTGTAAGTGTAGCTGAGTGTTACATCGGTCTCATTCCAGCTACGCTGGCGGTCATTGGGACCAAAGTTCTGAGTGGCATGCTGCCTCGTGTCAAAATTCCCCCAGAAGGTGGCTGAAAACCCCCTGTATGAGATGGAGCTGGTCGGCTGAATAATAGCGCTCCTCTGTCCAAGCTCATACCCCCTGAAGATATACCTGTTGAATGCGCCGACACCGACACTGCCGGTAATTTTAGGCTCTTCAACCTTGGGCGCTTCCGCAGCCGGCGCCGCGGTAGTTGTTGCAGGGGTTGCCGGCGCCTGTTCTGCGGCATATAGACAGTTGTCAATAGTGCATAGAACAAAAAATATTGCGATTATCCATTTTATCCATTTCATTTTGTCCTCCTTATAATTCCGCCGCCATGAAAGAGCATGGAAAGCGACGGAGCTTCCTAATAAAAGCAAATCCATAAAACGCCTCCATTACAAGTGTATCAATGAATTAAATTAAATAGGTGTAAAGAAGGGTGGCGGAAGCGTAAAATAAATATAAAAATGGTATAAAACGGTCTAGCTCAGATAGGCGCTAAGGATTCACAGAAAGGGGAATCTGAACATTCTGGCTGGTCTGTGAGCGAAATTTCATGAAAAGGTTAACTTTATTGAGCCGGGATTCCAAATGAATATTAAATAAAATTCATTTCGCACCTTTGATAAATCCCACAAAAGGTCTGACATTACCGCATACAGAAGCTTCTTCCGGCTCCTACATGTGCTGTGCCCGCTGCGTAAATCTGATCATGGCGCATGTGTAACCTCTGGAGGCTCCGCATCTCTGCTCACCCAAATCAGATCAGTTTCCCAGACAAACGCAGACAAGTACAAGGCCTGATATTACTGACTGAAGTTGTAACTCAGGGGTAAACACATCCTGCTCCCGCAAGTCATTGTCGGCAGTGAAGGTTCATCTGTTTTCATTGATGGAAAATTAATTGGGGTGTATATTTTCTATAGCTTTTAAAAGCAGATCGTCTTCCCTTACTTTCCCAATAAACTGACTGATTTGTCCCTCCACAAAGTAATCACTCCAGTCTTTATGCACCGTAAAGACTACTATCGGCACTTGCGGGGCTATTTTCTTGATCTCTTTTACAAAATCAATAACTCCCATCGGAGGATTGTGATCAATCGTGCAAACGCCGGTGATTACAATATCAGCTCCATTTTGCCTGAATTTTTCAAGAGCCTCCCGGGCATAAATCGATCCCATAACTTCATGCCCGGCGTCTTTAATAAATTCCTGGTACCTGCATAATACATCCGGTTCATCATCTACCAATAAAACTCTTGCCACTTTTCTATCCCTCTTTTTTTTATTTCCCAGAATGCTGGTTCTGATTATTTATTTTCAGAATATATATTGGGTTTTCTTCATCGAAATCAATTTCTAACATGCTCCTATTTTTTCCAACAGCAACTTTTCATCTTCCGAAAACTTGCCGACAAATCCGGATATTTGCTCTTCAAGAAAACAATTTTCCCACGTTTTGTGGACGGTGAGAATTATAATTGCCACTTCCGGCATTATCTTCTTCATCTTGTCCACAAGTTCCCTTACCCCCATTATTGGATTAGTGTCGATCATGCAGATTCCCGTAACCACAATGCCGGGTTTTTCCTCAATGAATTTTTGCAGGGCCTCCCTTGCATAGACAGCCGTGATAACTTCATGTCCGGCATTTTCAAAAAGAGCCTTATATTTTTCTCTTGGCGCCTCTTCATCGTCAACTAATAGTATTTTTGCCATTTCGAGCTCTATAACCTCTCGTGGATCAATAAACACGCTTTGGATTTTCTGTTTGCCAACGGGATTGATAATCCTGACGGGGCAATTGGCTCCTCATCTTAAAACTTGCTCTTGTCAAATTTATCTATCAAACTCCTGTTTTAACAGTTCTTGCATCAATTTAATATTTCCTTATTATAAACTCTTTCAATGTCTTTTCTTCGGGTAATTTTGTCTATTTTGCTGTTTAGTGACTTAAATCACGGCTTTGGTTTATATACAAGCGCTGCCCATAAGCTGAAAGTTTATTCCAGTGATCTTTCGGGACATCAGGCGGAGTTAGGCCGGTTTACTAATTACCGTTTGAAATCTCCGGGCAAATTAGTGCGCTGACAGCGGCGGGTTTATGTGAGGAGATTATCATTGTTAAAATATATTTCACTACTGCCAGGTCGGCCTTTGCTATATAATAATAGAAACTTGGTGGATAGCGTTTATAATGGACAGGGAGACAACGATGCAAAAATTCATTCCTACCGATGCGCAATTAATAAATATGTTGCCTCATATTCACTATGAAATAAGCCAAATGACCGAGACCCTCTGGACAGGAGCATCAATCCTGAATGATTTGTCGGGCAATTCCTGCCAAATGCAACTCGAAAATACACTCTGGAAGTCGTGCCTTATTCATGCGCGAATCCTGCTGGATTTCTTTGAATTTGAAAAGCGAAGGAGCAGATATGAAAAAGAGATGGATGATGTTCTCTCGAGTGACTATGGGTTTCAGGCGCAGAAAGTTGAGATAGCGTCTCATTACCGCGACAGGATGAACAAAGATCTGGCGCATCTTACGTATTCAAAAGCCCACCGCACTTTTACTGAATCCCTGTCGCCTATCACGAAGGTTTTTTTGCCGTTGTTGCAACGCTGTGCTCTATTTTGCGAATATCTTTTATCATCTAATCTGCTGGCGCATATTCCCGAATATATTTTGGCTTGGGAGATACTCCTCGAAAGACTCAATTTATTGATTGAGCTAATAAATCAGGACAGCAGCCAATTCGGCGCAATATCCGATTGAGGCCCGGGTTTGAAAGTCACTGTTAAAACATATGCGCTATTTTGCATAGATATGCTCAAAGTTATATATAAAAAACACAAAGTGTTTTGCCCGGATCCCCATGTCGTTACTGTATAGGGCCGTCCATTAGAACGCGGGATGTGTCCCGTTAAATTGTTTTTACATTGATATTGATAGACCGTCTGGTAATATCGGGCAATCGGCTACTATTATATTGTTTGATGACATCCCTTTTGGTATGATATAAGAACCTGTACAGAACTTGTTTTAGAGACAGAAGAGCGCTGAACGCCACAGCGGAGCCGGGTCATGCGGCAAAGCAAAACAATTGACGGATTGTTCATTCTTTTTATAAAAATTTAACGAAAGGTTTTAAGGCAATGAGAAACAATATAGTGCATCCCGGAGCAGATGAGCTGATATACGAAATAAGAGGGATTGTTGAGGTCGGCGAAAAAATTGCAAAGACAGGTATCGAAATTACCTGGGACAATATCGGAGATCCTGTTGCAAAAGGAGAGATCGTCCCTCAATGGATAAAGGAAATTGTCGCATCAACAGTATTAAATGACAATTCCAGCTTTGGATATTCTCCCACAAAAGGACTGCTTGCCACTAGGGAATATATCGCTTACGAACGCAATATCGAAGGCGGAGCCCAGATAACTCCGGACAATATTCTCTTTTTCAATGGTCTTGGCGACGCTATTTCAACTGTATACAATTATCTTAATGAAAATGCCCGCGTAATCGGCACCAATCCGGGTTATTCTACACATTCGTCCGCAGAAGCAGCTCATGGCGGGTCTCCTCAGATGAGTTACCGGCTCAATCCGGAGAATAACTGGTATCCTGATGTTGATGACCTGAGAAATAAAGTTGAGCGGCATCCGGAAATTTCGGGAATCCTGCTGGTGAACCCCGACAACCCTACCGGAATGGTCTGTCCCCAGGATGTTATCAGGCAGATTGTTGAAATTGCCAGACAAAATGATCTGTTCATAATTTCCGATGAGATCTATTCAAATCTCTGCTATGGAGGAGTTACCCATAAAAAGCTGGCGTCGGTGATCGGAAATGTTCCCGGCATAGCGTTAAGGGGAATTTCAAAGGAGTTTCCATGGCCCGGAGCTCGCTGCGGCTGGGCCGAGTTTTATAATTGCGATAAAGACGCTTCATTTGCCCGATATGCAAAAACGATTATCGACGCAAAGATGCTGGAAGTCTGCTCAACCACATTGCCGCAAAAAGTTCTGCCGTTGGTAATGGGCGACCCCCGGTATTATCCTTATCTTGAGGAGCGGAACTCGATTTATTGGGAAAAGTCCCAGATTGCGCATTCAATTTTGTCGGCGGTTCCCGGACTTACCGTCAACAAGGCGCACGGCGCTTTTTATATGGCGGTTCTTTTTCAGGAAGGTGTTCTGCGTAAAGGACAGTTCCTGAAACCCGCGAATAAAACAGCCGGCGACATTATAAAGCCATTGCTTGAAGGCTCCGGCCTTGACAAATGCTTCGTATATCACCTGCTTGCTTCGCGAGGGGTTTGTGTGGTCCCGTTATCGTCCGGATTTAATTCCGATCTACAGGGGTTCAGGATTACTTTGCTTGAGCCCGATATTAACCGGTTTAAAAACATGCTGCATATTATCGCTGAAGCCGTCAAGGAATACCTGGAATCGAAATGAACAAAACGTCTTTGCTCTCACAAGCTCAGCGCTGAAAAAAGACGAAAAGGGGAACTGCAAGAGAGAGTCAAAAGAAAATCTTGATTTATTGTATGGAGCAGATGTAAGACGGTGAGGCATGAGAAATCTCAAGCCTCACCGTTCAATGATAAAATTGTTTTGTTCCGTCAAACCTACCAGTTTTCTGACAGGATTTCAAAATGGGCCTGGGGATGGTCGCAGGCCGGGCATTTATCCAAGGCCTCTTTGCCGGTATGAATATACCCACAGTTGCGGCAGCGCCAGGTTATTTCCTGGTCTTTCCTGAAGACCTTGCCGTTTTTGATATTGGCCATTAGTCCCAGGTAGCGTTTTTCATGCTGTTTCTCGGCAACAGCAATGTTTATCATCGCATCCGCAATCACATCGAATCCTTCGGCGCGCGCGGTCTTTGCGAATTCCGGATACATGATAGTGTACTCGTAATGTTCGCCTCCGGCCGCCTCCTTCAGGTTTTCGACGGTTGAGCCGATGACTCCGGCAGGGAATGCGGCTGTTATCTCGACTTCTCCGCCCTCCAGAAATTTGAAGAGCCGCTTGGCGTGTTCCCTTTCCTGATTTGCCGTCTCTTCAAAGATGTGGGCAATCTGCTCATATCCCTCTTTCTTGGCCTGGCTTGAGAAATAGGTGTAACGGTTTCGCGCCTGGGATTCTCCGCTGAAGGCGGTCAGGACATTCTTTTCGGTCTGTGTTCCTTTAATGCTCGGCATAAATGTTTTTCTCCCTCTATGTTTAGATTTGAGTTATCAGGGATTACCCGCTGGAAAACGGGTAATCTCTGAATTATAATTCAGTTGCTTTTCAAATACAGCAGCTTTTATTTTGGGACTTCGCTCAAAGATATTCCAAGCGCGTCCGCCACCCCCTTGCCGTAGGCCGGGTCGGCTTTCAGGCAATTACCGACTGTTTGTTTACTACCGGAATTCCGGCCCTCGTGGTAAGAGCTTTTTTCTTTGACATGTAATCCCTCCTCGATTTATTCGGGTTAATACTTGAGTAATGCGTTATCTGAATGACATCAGAATATCAATTTTCCTCTTTGTGTGCAAATCGGCATGCGCCGGCCAAACTGCAGCCGATATATTATAAATACTAAATTTTACCTGATAGTAATCATTCTTATTAAATTATAAAAAAAGAGACTGCTCATCGCGCTGTGTTCATGCAATCCGCGCAGACACCCTGCAGTGTCGCCCTCCTGCTCTTTACATTGTCCCGATTATTTGGCGGTATCGCAATATCTGGTTAATATTATTCTGGGTGGATAATATTCCTTTTGGGATTTTATCAGAGGTTTTACAACAGCCGGGCCTAATAAACAGGAGGAAGAGACAATGACAAAACGGCAACAAATCTACAAATGCGAAATTTGCGGCAATATCGTGGAGGTCTTACATGAGGGGGATGGAGATCTCGTGTGCTGCGGCAGTCCTATGAAACTTTATCTGGAAAATACGGTCGACGCCGCTAAAGAGAAACATGTCCCCGTTATCGAAAAAACCGATCGGGGATTCAAAGTCAAGATCGGCAGTGTCCCTCATCCAAGCACACCGGAGCATCACATCGAATGGATCGAGATAATCGCCGATGGAAAGGACTATCGCCAGTTCCTCAACCCCGGGGACGCTCCGGAGGCCGTATTTGAGATAGACGCCAAAGTAGTCACCGCAAGGGAGTATTGCAATCTGCACGGTCTTTGGAAGTCTTGATCCCGGAGATCTGCCTGCATCGCATGCAAACGCAGGCTCTTTTATAAGCCTTATTGGGATTTGTAATAGTCTTGCAGTATTGATATATTGTGAGGAAAACAACACGGAGGTAACTGATGGAAAAGTGGAAATGTGTATGCGGTTATATTTATGATCCTGTAAAGGGAGATCCGGATCATGGCATAGATCCCGGCACACCGTTTGAGAAGCTCCCGGACGACTGGGAATGTCCTCTCTGCGGTCAATCGAAAGAGGTTTTCGAAAAGATGTAGGGTTTTAAAGAATGACATGTCTGTCATAAGGCGGGACACTGTGCGCCAATTGCCAACAGGCGTACAGTGTCTTTTCTTTTGCCCGGCGGCAATATGCCATATCAAATAAGCCTCTCCACTATCCGCCGGAAACAGATAGCTCTAAATATTTGTCAAAATTATGCCTGTTGACACTCGAAATAATCCACCTGGAAGATATCCCTTGCCTTTGAATCGCCTAACCCCTGTTTATCTGTATAATAATTTAGTGAATTGCGCTATAATACCGGTCTGATATTTTGGGGGTGGCGCCATGGAAATCAAGCTTGAACTGATGGGCAAAAAGACTCGGGACAAGATTATCAAATATATTGCGGCGAGCGACGAACAACCGCCGTATCTCCTTGTGGACAGAGATGTAATCCGCGACAAGGTCGTCCAGATCGGGAAAAACATCAGAAACGCCAGGGTGTTTTATGCGGTCAAGGCGAACCCTGATATAGAAGTTTGCAGATTTATCTCAGAACTCGGTATTGGATTTGAGATCGCGTCAGAAGGTGAGCTTCGTATGCTTGCTCAAATTGGGGTGGCGGCCGACCGCATCATTACGAGCAATCCCATGAAGACTTTCCGTTTTCTTGAAGAAGCGGTCGAATACGGAGTTAACTATTTTTCCTATGACTCGAAGACCGAGGTCGATAAGATGGCCCGCCATGCGCCCGGCTCCAATGTTTATGTGCGGCTAACGGTGCCTAACGAGGGCAGCGAGTGGCCGCTCAGCAAGAAATACGGGGTCGAGATTGAAGAGGCTTCTACCCTGCTGATATACGCCCGCGACAAGGGGCTTAATCCGGTCGGTATTACATTTCATGTCGGGTCGCAGTGCAATAATCCATACAACTGGCAGTCAGCGGTGGACAAGGCCTGTGAACTGTGGGAAACAGTTGAAGCAGAGGGAATAAAGCTCAGGATGCTTGATATCGGAGGCGGTTATCCTATCCGATATACGAAAAATGTGGTCGACATCGAGACCATCGAAAAGAAGATTGACAAGGCGTTGCGACAGAGCTTTGCCGATGACGTCGAGATTTTCCTAGAGCCTGGACGGGCGGTTGTCGGCGACGCCGGGGTGTTCGTCGGCAGCGTGATCGGCAAGGCCGTGCGGGGCGACGAAAACTGGCTTTATATCGATGTCGGCGTCTTCAACGGCCTGATGGAGAGTATAGGCGGTATAAAATATAATTACATTGTCGGCAGCCGGGGCGAAAAAAAAATCTGGACGGTGGCGGGTCCGAGCTGCGACAGTCTTGACGTCATAGATAAAAAGGTGGAGATACTGGAGCCTGAGGTCGGCAACCGCATACTGATCCCTTCGGCAGGCGCTTACACTATCTCGTACGCCTCTGAGTTCAACGGCTTTTCGATACCGAAGACGATACTGATATAATATAGCAGCGTTCAGCTGTTGGCCGTCAGCAGTAAGAAGAAATACCGATTGAAGAGTATTGGCCGGAATTTTTTATGCTGTCGCGGAAAGCACGAAGCTGAAAGCTTAACACTGAATACAAGGAGGACATATGATCAAGCTGTTTGAGAAAGACCCGTATGCGCCGATTCAGTATGTTTACGACGTGGAAAATATCCTTTACAATGGCAAGAGCGATTTTCAGGAGATCATGGTCGTCGAAAACCGCCACTTCGGCAGGATGCTTATCCTTGACGGCGTAGTGCAGATTACTGAGCGTGATGAGTTTTTCTACCATGAAATGCTGGTTCATATCCTTCTGCATGCGCATCCAAACCCCAAAAAGGTGATCGTCATTGGCGGCGGAGATGGCGGTGTGGTAAGAGAAATTTTGAAGCATAATACTATCGAAAAGGTCTATTTTATCGAGATAGATAAAGAGGTAATAGAGGTTTCAAAGAAATTTTTCCCGGGCGTTGCGTGCGGAGTCGATGACAGGCGTGTTGAGATCAAATGCATGGACGGCGCGGAGTTCGTCAAGGGAAGGCCTGGGGATATAGACGCAGTGTTCGTTGATTCCACGGACATTGTCGGCTTTGCAAAGAGCCTTTTCACTGTAGAGTTTTTCAAGTCGGTCAAAGATTGTCTGACGGATGAAGGAATGTTTGTGACATTGTCGGAGTCCCTGCACTTCCATAAGGAGATGGTGATCGAAGTGCAGGAGGCGATGAAGCTGATCTTCCCGAAGGTTGATCTGTATACCGCCTCTCTGGCTACTTATGCTGGAAACTGGTGGACCTTTTCTGCCGCGTCCAAGAAGCATGATCTCAGGACGATGAGGCGGGAATACGCCATAGATACGAAATATTACAGCGATGAGATCCATGCCCAGACTTTCATGCCGCCAAAGATGTATGAAAAACTGATGAACAAGGAGCTGCGCTGGTAGAGAGTTATCAGGGATAATATCCGGTATGGAGAATTTCTCTTTTTTCCGACAATGACTGTTAGCGCGCTTCCGGCTTATTACGCAGGTGTATGGTTTTGTCGGTTATAATTCAGATATGACCACAGTCGGCAAGAACAGGCGGCGCAGGACGCATATCTATGTAATTATTTTGCTTGTCTCCGCTTCTTTTGCGATCCTGCTCAGCACATTTGTCATTTACCGGAATTCGTTGGGAGCAGCCGATGAATCCCTCAGGCTTCAGGCCCTCGGTATTGCCGCCAGTCTCGAACCGTCCCTGCAGACTATTAAGGGCAAGGAGCTGTTTTTTTCTGAAATCAACACCTCTGCGGCGTGGGAAGGCATCGCCTATATCGCGCTCTACGATAAAACGGGACTGACACTTCTCCATTCAAACGAGACCCTTATCGGGCGCGTTTTCGATCTTCGGGAAATCAGGGATGTCGCAGAGCAGAATAAACCTGTCATGGGGTATATGACTCTCATGACTGGTGAAGAGGTCTTTGTCATGAACTATCCCATAGCTGTGAAGGATTCGGTCAATGTGCTGAGGATTGCGCTCCATCCGTATCCCGCCCAGGATATCATCAGGCAGGCAAGGTTTCAGGCCGTCAGCGTATCGCTTATAGTAGTGTTTATCTGGATGATAGGTTTTTTCCTTGTCAGGGCTGTCAGGAGATCGGATGAGCTGACTGTAATGATGGCTGAAAAAGAGCGGCTTGCCGCAATAGGCGAAATGGCTGCAGTGCTTGCGCATGAGATAAGGAATCCGCTCGGAAGTATCAAGGGGTTTGCCCAGTATCTTGCGGAGGGCAGGCAGGGCGGGAATGAAGAGCTTAATGTGATAATAAATGAGGCGGTGCGGCTTGAGCGGCTGACTGAAGATCTGCTCATGTATGCGCGTCCTTCCGAGCCGAAGATAACAGAATTTGTTCTTGCCGGACTGATAAATGAGGTAATCTTTCATTCGCGCGCATCGCATCTTGTCAGGCAAAACTCCATACATCTGACGAGCTCGGTTAGCGAAGACCTTGCCATATCGACCGACAGGGGTATGCTGAGACAGATACTCTCCAATATCATCCAGAATGCCATTGAAGCCGCCGGGAACGGAGGCATCGTTGGTATTGCGGGCGTGCAGGCGGACGACTCTGTAAGCATTGCCATAAGTGATAATGGATGCGGCATGGACGAAGAAACGCTGGGCAGGGCCTTTGATTCCTTTTTTACTACAAAAGCCAGGGGCGTCGGTCTTGGACTGGCCATAGTCGGCAGGCTTGTAACGGCCCTTGACGGTAAAATAGACATACAGAGCAGAGTCGGTCACGGGACTGTAATTACCATTGCCTTTCCGGTTAAATTAAAGACAGGACATGAATAAGGAAAACTTCAGGATAGCAATTATTGATGACGAGGAATCCTTTCTTCTGCTCATGACGCGGATATTGAGGGATGAGGGGTATGTGGTAAAGGGATTTCCCAATCCGGCTGAGGCCCTGGCGGCTCTGGACGCGTTTTCGCCCGGGCTGATTATAACCGATCTGAAGATGCCCGGCATGGACGGCATCGGTTTTATGCAGGCGGCAAGGAAGAAAAGCGACGCCGATTTTGTGATGATAACGGCCTTTGCAACGGTAGAGAGCGCCGTAGAAGCGATGAAGATGGGGGCCGCCGATTATATTACAAAACCTCTGCAGAGCCCGGACCAGTTAAGGATAGTTGCGCGCAAGATCTTCGAGCGGCAGGAGCTGATAAATGAAAACCTCCTGCTCAAATCGGGACTTGACGCAGGGCTTCCTCCTCTTGAGACAGTCTTTGCGGGTATGGGGGGCGTCATGAAGGCGGCGCTGGATGTGGCGTCTACTGATGCGACAGTTCTGCTGCTCGGAGAGACCGGCACAGGCAAGACACTCGTCTCAAAGATAATCCACCACGTGAGCGGGCGAAAGGGCCTTTTTGTCGATATCAACTGCGCGGCAATCCCCGAGACAATGCTTGAATCCGAGATGTTCGGGCATGAAAAAGGGGCTTTTACCGGCGCGGTGTCGGTGAAAAAAGGCAGATTCGAACTGGCGGATGAAGGCACAATACTGCTTGACGAGATCTCCGAGATGTCTCCCGCGCTTCAGGCCAAATTCCTCAGGGTGTTGCAGGAGAGGACATTTGAGAGGCTGGGGTCCATGAATACTCTCAAAACCGGGGCAAGGGTGATTGCAGCCGCAAACAGAGATCTCAAGCAGATGGTAAGCGAGGGTAAATTCCGTGAAGACCTGTATTACAGGCTGAATATTTTCCCGATAATGCTCCCTCCGCTAAGGGAACGCGCGGGGCAAATCGGGATTCTGACGAAACACATCATCGAAAAGGTATCGCGCAGACTCGGGAAACAGCCGGGGATTATTACGCCTGAATCGCTGGAGAGAATGAGGTCCTATCCCTGGCCGGGAAATATCCGCGAACTCGAAAATGTGATAGAGCGAGCGGTTATAGTCAGCAGGGGACAGGAGCTTGAAATAACGATTGCAGGTCCGAAATCGTATTCCGCTGAAGAACGGGGTGGAGCCGCCGACCTGAAATCACTCGAAAAAGAGGCGATCATCGCTTCTCTTAAAAAATGCGGCGGCAGCAGAAAGGACGCTGCACTGGAACTGGGCATATCTCTGAGGTCGCTTCAGTACAAGATAAAGGAATACGGGCTTAAATAGTTGTAAATGACGTCGGGAAGGGGGATATTTACATGAATAGATTCGGGGTTTGCGCCCGCAGGGGACTGCGTTTTTTTATTTTAGCATGCGTGTTTTTTCTGATTACGCCGGTCTGCGCCACTGAAGGGGCCGGGGCAAAAGACGGCGACGCCGCAAAGCTGAAGCAGACTGTCAAAGAGGCAAAACAGGGCGATGTCACGGCCCAGCTGATACTGGCAGGCAGATATATTGAAGGGAAGGGCGTAAAAATAGACTTTGGCAAGGCGGCAGAGTGGTATCTCAAGGCTGCCGAGCAGGGCAGTCCCGACGGGCAGACGGCAATAGCCATACTTCATCTCCAGGGCAAGGGGGTCGCGAAAGATAATGCGAAGGCGGTTTCATGGCTTGAAAAAGCGGCGGGACAAAATTATACAGTGGCCCAATACAACTTGGGGAATATATATATGCGGGGGCTGGCCGGAAGGCCAGACTATGCAAAGGCCATGCAGTGGTATCGCAGGGCGGCCGAGAACGGACATGTTCTTTCAATGGCAAATCTTGCGGGCGGATATTATGAGGGCAAGGGAATGCCGGAGAATCATGCCCAGGCTGCATTATGGACCAGAAAGGCTGCCGACCTTGGCGATATCGTTTCGCAGTATCACCTGGGCATGATGTACCTTTACGGACAGGGCGTGCCGGAAGACCGGGCGGAGGCGATGAAGTGGATTAAAAAAGCGGCGGCCAATGGACTGGAACGCGCAAAACAGACGCTTGATGAGATAGAAAAGAAGAAATAAATCTGGATATATCATTAGAAAATATTCTTTGTAAAACAATATTAGACAGACATCACGGGCAGCCGTGACGGTCATGATTATGTGCAATATAAAATTCTGCATATTCCCGACGCGCAATTACGGATGTAAATTTTGAAAAAATAAGGTTTTTCCTGTATATTAATTCACGATGGATAAAAAGCCGAAAAATCCCGAAATGAAGCGCATGAGGAACGATATCGACGCCATTGATACAGCCCTGCTCGATCTTCTCAACAAAAGGGCTGAGCTTGCGGTGGAGATTGCCGGGGTCAAGCGCAAGACTAAAATGAAGTTCCACGCTCCCGAGCGCGAACGCGAGATCCTCGAAAGGCTCACCGGACTTAATAAAGGGCCGTTTCCGAATGATGCGCTGAAGGTAATTTTCAGGGAGATCATATCCGCATCGCTTTCACTTGAGGAACCTCTCAAGATCGCCTACTTCGGTCCTGAAGGCACTTTTACTCATATTGCCGCAATGCGTCATTTCGGATCGTTCGCCAGCTATGTGCCGGTGGAGAGTATAAAGTCTGTGTTCGATTCCGTTGAGTACGGAGACGCGAGTTACGGCCTTGTGCCGATCGAGAATTCGAGCGAGGGTGTTGTCAGCCACACGCTGGACATGTTCATGGATTATGATCTGAAGATATCGGCCGAGGTGATGCTCGAGGTCTCCCACAATCTGCTGTCCAAAGTGGGGGACAAGAGCAAGGTCAAACGCATATATTCCCACCCGCAGGCCCTGGCCCAGTGCCGGGGCTGGCTCGAGGCGAATTTGCCGGGCATACCGGTGCTCGCCGCGGTAAGCACCTCGAAGGCGGCCGAGATAGTTTCCCACGACGATGACGCTGCAGCTGTGGCGAGTGAGCTCGCGGCCCGGCTGTATGATCTTAAATTCATAAGACGGCATATCGAGGACAAGAAGAACAACTTTACCCGTTTTCTTGTCCTCGCCAAGGAGTCTCCATCGCGTTCAGGCGTGGACAAGACTTCCATCATGTTCTCCATTAATGACAAGCCGGGCGCGCTGTACGATATACTCTATCCGTTCAAGGAGACGAAGATCAGCCTGACAAAGATTGAGTCCAGGCCGTCAAAGAAAAGGGCGTGGGAGTATATCTTCTTTGTGGATATGCAGGGTCATATCGAGGAGGAAAAGGTGCGCAAAGCGATAGAGAAGGTGAAGAAGAACTGTCTGTATCTGACGCATCTGGGTTCTTACCCGAGAGATGAGAGATAGGATCTGACCCTGTCTGATTAACGACTGAAGGATTCGCTCATCCGCATTTAAGTTTATCAGCCATTATGTTCTTATATTAAAAAAGAGGAGTTAGTGATGATTAAACCTGTTGAATCCGTAAAACAGATAAAGCCTTATCTGGCCGGCAAGCCCATTAAGGAACTTGAAAGGGAACTCGGCATAAGCGGTTGTATAAAAATGGCCTCCAATGAAAACCCCGCAGGGCCTTCACCCAGGGCCGTGGCCGCGATCAATAAATTTCTGATGGACAATCTTGAACTCAGCCGCTATCCCGACAGCAACGCCTTTTATCTTAAACAGGCGCTGGTCGAAAAGTTTTCGGACCGGGGAGTGGTAGTCGAGCCGTCAAATTTCATAATAGGCAATGGCTCCAATGAACTCCTCAATATCGTTGCCCGCACATATGTCGGTCCCGGAGACGAGGCTGTCATGTCCACCAATTCTTTTGTCGTCTATTCGATGTCCGTAAAATCCATCGGCGGGATTGCGCATGAGATCGTCCAGAGGGATTATACGAATAGTCTCTCAGCTATGGCCGACGCCATTACCCCTAAGACAAAGATCGTTTTTGTGGCCAATCCGAATAATCCTACGGGAACTATCAACCGCCGGGAAGAATTCGACGCCTTTATGAAATGCGTGCCGGACGGAGTTCTTGTTGTTATGGATGAGGCGTACTACGAATATGCGACAGATCCCGATTATCCAGACACACTGGGCACATATTTTGCCGAAGGCAGGGATATCCTCTTGCTCAGGACTTTCTCAAAGGCCTATGGGCTGGCCGGTTTAAGGATAGGTTACGGAATTGCGAAACCGGAGATCATTGAGGAAATGAACAAGATCAGGGAGCCTTTCAACAGTAACAGCCTGGCGCAGGAGGCGGCCGCCGCGGCCCTTGAAGATGAAGAACATCTGAAATATTCATTATCAATTAATGAAGAGGGGAAGAAATATCTGTATAAGGAACTCGCGGCGCTCGGGCTGAAATATGTGCCTACGGAGGCCAATTTCATTTATATGCCGCTTGACACTGAAGCCGCGCCGCTGTTTGATTCTTTGCTGCGGAAGGGCGTAATCATAAGGCCTGTAGGTCCAAAGGCGATAAGGGTATCTATTGGCGCATATGAGAGCAACAGGCGTTTCATAGAGGCGCTGAAAAGCAGTTTGTGAGTTGTCAATAAAACAAGAGAATGAACAGGCGGTTTTTTTTGCCCGCTTGACTGTAGGGAGGTTTATATATGGATATTATTGTCATCCAGCCTGATACTCCGGAAGAAAATATAAAACATATACTGAAGAAACTCGAAAGCAAGGGGCTTTCAGCTAATATCTCAAGAGGCACCGAGAGGACGATCATCGGGGTAATCGGCGACACCTCCAAGATTACGGATGATGAAGAGCATGCGATAAAGGCGATGCCCGGAGTCGAAGACGTGCTCCGCATCCTCAAACCCTACAAACTCGCAAGCCGCGACTTTCAGAAAGCGCCCACCAGGATAGATGTTGACGGAGTCGTGATTGGCGGGGAAAAGATCCAGGTCATGGCCGGCCCCTGTGCAGTCGAGAACAGGTCCAATATCATTAATGTCGCCGAAAAGGTGAAGGCCGCAGGGGCCTCCATTCTCAGGGGCGGCGCGTTCAAGCCCCGCACTTCGCCTTATGCCTTTCAGGGGCTCGGCGAAGAGGGGTTGAGATATCTTGCAGAGGCAAAGCAGAAGACAGGACTTCCGGTGATCACCGAGTTGATGGATCCGAGGGATATGGAGGTCGTGTGCAAATACTCCGACATCATACAGATCGGAGCCCGCAATATGCAGAACTTCAGGCTTCTGCTCGAGGTAGGTTCTATCGACAAGCCGGTTCTCCTCAAAAGGGGCCTTTCCGCCACCATCAAGGAGTGGCTCATGTCGGCGGAATACATCATGTCGAGGGGCAACAACAAGGTAATGATGTGCGAGCGCGGCATCAGGACTTTTGAGACCGCGACCCGGAACACTCTCGATCTCAGCTCTGTGCCGCTTCTAAAACAGTTGACGCATCTTCCGGTTGTGGTTGATCCCAGTCATGGAGTCGGCAAAAGGGATCTTGTCGGGCCGATGGCGAAGGCGGCCGTTGCGGTCGGGGCGGATGCGCTTATTATCGAAGTCCACACCAATCCGGAAGAAGCCTTCTCTGACGGCGAACAGTCTCTCAGGCCCGAATACTTTGCGCAACTGATGACCGAGCTTAAACTTGTCGCCCGGGCTGTGGGCAGGGAAATATAACAGGGGACGGAGATCGCAATGGCAGCTTATTTCAACAAGGCGTCAATAATCGGGGTCGGCCTGCTGGGCGCGTCTCTCAGCCTTGCGATGCGCCATTCGGGGCTTTGCAAAACGATCGTCGGACACGGCCGGAAGGAAGAAAATCTCGAACGCGCCATGAACGCGGGTATCATCGATGATTATTATCTCGATGCTGCGACTGCAGTTGAAGATGCGGATATCGTTGTGTTTTGCACGCCGGTAGGATTATTTACGGACATTGCTTCTGCTATCAGGCCTGCCTTGAAAAAAGGCGCGCTTGTTACAGATGTCGGAAGCGTAAAGGGCGGTCTTGTATCGGATGTCGAGGCCCTTATGCCTGAAGGGGTCTGTTTCATAGGATCGCATCCGATAGCTGGCGGAGACAAGTCCGGCATAGACGAGGCCCGGCACGATCTTTTTGCCGGAGTGCGCTGTATTGTAACTCCGACGGAGAAATCCGACAATAACGCGCTTGATTCAATAATTGCGCTCTGGAAGCAGGTCGGCGGCAAGGTCGAGGTAATGAATCCTTTTCTGCACGATGAGATATTTGCGCTCGTAAGTCATCTGCCGCATATGGTTGCCTACGCGCTTGTCAACACCGTCAACAGTGTCGATCCGAACCGCATGGATTACAGCGGCGGAGGGTTCAGAGACTGCACGAGGATAGCCATGAGCTCGCCTGAGTTGTGGCGGGATATAGCCAGATTCAACAGGGAGAATCTGCTGGAGGCCCTCGATATATTCAGGGACAACCTTGAGCGGATATACGGCTGCATTGAAGAGAATGACTGGAAGTGGCTCGAGAATGAGTTTAACCGCGCGCAGAAGTTAAGGGCGAGGATGAAACAGTAGATATGAATTTGCAGGCGCAATATGGAGCGACATGCCTCAAAGCCTTCAATCACCGGGAACAGTCCCGATTCTACGCTTGTCTGCGACAGGCCGTAAATCCTGGACAGGCCCCTCTATCCATGATCATATGTGGAACGGTGTGCGGAGAAGACTTTACCGGCAATACCTTGAAGTATGTGCAAACAGGGAAACTCGATGAAATTAAATCACAAGCGATCTTTCTTGATCACAATAATATTGCCCTGGTTTCAAAAATCTATTGCCTTGTAAAGGATTTGACGCATGCCGTTCCACATATCGTTAAACTATGAAAACCGTTGAGATAAAGAAATCGAAGGGCCTGAGGGGAGAGATCGTCCCGCCGCCGGACAAATCCATCTCTCATCGCGCCGTCATGTTCGCCTCCATGGCGGAGGGCCGAAGCAGGGTCACTAATTTCCTTCGCGCCGAAGATCCTTTGAGCACTGTAAAGGCCTTCCGTATGCTTGGCGTTGAGGTTACAGACAACGGTTCTGATGAACTCGTGATAGACGGTAAGGGCTTGAACGGTTTTGTTGAACCAGATGATGTAATAGACTGCGGTAATTCCGGCACTACCATCCGCCTGATATCCGGCCTTTTGGCCGGCAATCCGTTTTTCTCCGTGCTGACGGGCGACGACTCGCTGAAAAAGAGACCCATGGCCCGTGTAATAGACCCTCTTAAAAAAATGGGCGCAGCGATCTCTGCGAGGGGCGGAGACAAATATCCCCCTATAGCCATTAGGGGAGGCGGCCTTAAGGCCATTGATTACATAATGCCGATGGCTTCTGCGCAGGTTAAATCATGTCTTATTCTCGCGGGGCTCTATGCCGAAGGGACTACGATAATTACCGAACCCCAGAAATCGAGAGACCATACGGAGAGAATGCTTGCCGCCATGGGCGCTGATATAAGGGCCGATGGGTTCAGGATATCCATAAGGGGCGGGAGGCGGCTTGAGGCCTTAGATATGCAAGCCCCGGCTGATTTTTCTTCCGCAGCTTTTTTTATTGCAGCCGCGCTTATTGTGCCGAATTCAGAGATCATGATCAAAGGTGTCGGTGTCAACCCTGCAAGGACAGGCATGCTGCGGGTATTGGAGCAAATGGGCGCGACAATAAAGCTGGAAAATATCAGGGAGGTGTCGGGAGAGCCTGTCGCCGATATTGTCTGCGCGACATCAGGACGGCTGGCGGCCGCAAGTATAGGACGCGATCTGATACCTTCGCTTATTGATGAATTCCCGATTATATGTGTGCTTGCGAGCCTTGCCGATGGCGTTACTCAAATAAGGGGCGCGGAGGAACTGAGGGCAAAAGAGTCGGACAGGATCAGGGCCATGGCAACGGAGTTGTCGAAGCTCGGAGTGGAACTGTCTGAATATCCTGACGGCATGGATATAACCGGAGGTGAAGAGTTGAAGGGAAGCGGTATCGAGAGCTACGGTGATCACAGGATCGCAATGTCTCTTTCCGTTGCAGGTCTTGTATCGAAAACCGGCATGCTGATAAAGGACGCTTCCTGTGTCGATATATCATTCCCTGGGTTTTATGAAAAACTCAGGGAACTGGAGGTCCGGGGTTGCCAAGGATAATTGCCATAGACGGGCCTTCGGGATCCGGCAAGGGAACCGTTTCCATGCTTGTTGCAAAGCGGCTTGAATTTCAGTATCTTGATACAGGGGCCCTTTACCGGGCTCTTGCGCTAAAGCTGGTCAGGATGGGGAAAAAGGCCGATGATCCGGAAGCTGAAATTTCAGCGGCAATGAAAAACACCGTGTTAAGATTTGTTAATGACCGCATTTTTCTCGATGGAGAAGATGTTTCCGATGAGATAAGGACACCCGAGGCCGGGCATTATGCCTCGGTATTCTCGGCAAAAAAAAGTGTAAGGGATTATCTTCTCGAAATACAGAAGGATGCGGGACGGAGCCATGACATTGTCGTTGAGGGAAGGGATATGACTACAGTTGTATTTCCCGATGCCGGTGTAAAGATATATCTGGACGCGTCTGTTGAAGAGCGCGCCCGCAGGAGATATCTGCAACTGAAGGCAAAAGGCATGTCTTTGACAATGGACGATGCGATCAAAGATGTAAGGGAAAGGGATTTTCGCGACAGCAATCGCGAGCTGGCGCCGCTGAAAAAGGCCGACGACGCCGTCTGCATAGATACCACCGGAATGTCGATTGAGGATGTAGTCGAGAGTATTGCATTAGAGGCAAAAAAGGTATATCCTTGAAATATATATACAAAATCCTGTAATCTATATTTCTGGTTCGGATTTTTTCTGCGCAATAAGAGACTTTGCTAAAGAGGCGCTTAATGGCGGACAGGATCAAGATTGTTGCAGCAAAGAGGGCGGGTTTCTGTTTCGGTGTTAAAAGGGCTGTGGATCTTACTTTTGACGCTGCGAAAAAGAGCGGGCAGGTATACACTCTCGGCCCCATAATACATAATCCCCAGGTTATAGAACGACTTAAAGCACAGGGGGTCGCCCCCATAGAGTCGATAGACAACCGCAGGATAAAGACTCTGATCATAAGGACTCATGGCGTTACAAGTGAGATATCCGAGAGGCTTGCAAAAAAGACGTATACAGTAATAGACGCCACATGTCCGTTTGTAAAAAAAGCTCAGCGCTATGCCGGGCTGCTGAAGGAAGAAGGTTATCAGGTCGTCATCATCGGCGACAGGGAACATCCTGAAGTTATCGGGCTTGTGAGCTACGCCGGTCCTGATTGTATCGTCATTAACAAGGATGATCCCCTGCCCAAACTCAGGAGCAGGGTAGGCGTTGTTGTTCAGACTACCCAGCCGATTTCCGTGTTGAAGAGATTTGTTGCGGAATCGGTCGACCAGATTAAAGAACTGAAGATATTCAATACGATCTGCAATTCCACGGCCCTGAGACTGAAAGAGACGAAGAGAATCGCAAAAGGGGTCGACGTGGTGATTGTGGTTGGCGGAAAGAACAGCGCCAATACGACGCAGCTCGCGAAGTTCTGCATATCCATGGCGGTGCCGACGTATCACATAGAAACGGCCAAAGAGATCAGGAATGACTGGTTCGCGGGCGTGGATAAAGTCGGGATCACGGCAGGAGCCTCAACACCGGACTGGATCATTGAGGAAGTAGCGGACAGAATCCGAGATATGGGAGGACGCTAATAGTATGAACACGCAGAACAGCGAAGACCAGAACAGAGAACTTGAACAGATGTATGCCGAGACACTGCATCACATACACAGCGGTATGGTGGTAAAGGGCAAGATAATGTCGATTAAACCCGCCGCTGTTGTTGTCGATATCGGATACAAATCCGAGGGGTCGGTGGCGGTGTCTGAATTCAGCAGCGAAGAGATCGGGAAACTGCAGATCGGCGATGAAATATATGTCTTTATAGAAAGAATTAATGACCATGATGGAGTAATAACATTGTCCCGGGAAAGGGCTGCGAGGATAAACGCCTGGGAGACCCTGTCGGCCGCCATGAAGGACGGCAGAGCTGTTGAAGGCAAGGTGATCGAAAAGACCAAGGGAGGCCTGATCCTTAATGTTTCGGGTATAAAGGCGTTTCTGCCCGCTTCACAGATGGATATCAAGCCCGTGAAGAACCTTGACGAATTTGACGAAGAGACCATCAGGGTGAAGATACTGAAGATGGCGCACGCAAGGCCGCATGCAGGCCCGACAACGCCCGGCATGTCGATAATAGTGTCGCGGCGCGCAGTAATAGAAGAAGAGACCACGAAGCTCAGGGAAGAGACGCTGAAGTTGCTGAGTGAGGGCGCTCTTGTCAAGGGCAGGGTAAAGAACATCACCGATTACGGCGTGTTTGTCGATCTGGGCGGTATTGACGGGCTGCTGCATATTTCGGATATCTCCTGGGGAAGGGTCAGTCATCCGGCTGAATTCTTTGTTATCGGCGAAGAAAGAGAGTTTCTGGTTCTAAAGTACGATCCCGAGACGCATAAGGTTACACTTGGATTTAAACAGAAGAAGCCGAATCCCTGGCTTTCTGTCGAACAAAAGTATGCCCTGGGCAAGAATATACAGGGCAAGATCGTCAACATCACGGATTATGGAGTATTTGTGGAGGTTGAAGAGGGACTGGAGGGACTCATACATATATCCGAACTCGACTGGTCTCCCCATCATAAACATCCTTCAAAGCTCGTCTCTATCGGAGAGAACATCGAGGTAAAGGTAATAAATGTAAACAAAGACGAAAAAAGGCTGTCGCTCAGCCTTAAACAGATTCAGCCGAAGCCCTGGGATTTGATCAGCGATCGCTATAAAGTCGGGCAGATAATAACCGGCAAGGTCAAGACAATCACCGATTTCGGCGTGTTCGTAAGGCTGAATGAGGGAGTGGACGGGCTCATACATATCGCCGATCTTTCCTGGACAAAACATATACGGCATCCATCCGAGATGCTGAAAAAGGGACAAAAGATAGACGCGGTCGTATTAAGTGTAGACTCCGCGAGGGAGAGAATGGCCCTCGGGATCAAACAGCTCACCCCCGATCCCTGGGAGGTTGAGATACCCGCCAAATTCAGGCTGGGCGAGGAATTCAAAAGCAAAATATTGCGCAAAAGCGATTTCGGCATATTTACCGAGCTGGACAATACCGTGGAGGGCCTGATTTATTCTTCGGAAATCGACACATCCAGGGAGCTGAACGACGGTGATGAAGTATGGGTCAGGATCATAAAAGTGAATGTCGAAGAGAGGAAGATCGGGCTGAGCATGAAGAATGTGGGGAAACATGAGTAAGAAGAAGATGGTTTTATTTTCGGTTATTTTCATAGTGGTTATCATGGCCCTGAGCCTGATTATCACATCTCTAAGTAGTGGAATGAAGGGCAAGGTCGCCGTGGTGAATGTAACGGGCCCTATCGTCGAGGCAAAGACGGTTGTCGACGAGATAAAGGGATACGCCAAAGACAGCTCAGTTAAAGCCATCGTGCTCAGAGTCGACAGCCCCGGCGGCGGCGTGGCTGCCTCGCAGGAGATATATGAGCAGGTGAAAAGAACGGTCGAAAAGAAAAAAGTGATCGTATCCATGGGCTCGGTGGCGGCGTCGGGCGGTTATTATATAGCGGCCCCTGCAGATCTGATAATGGCAAACCCCGGCACGATCACGGGTTCGATAGGTGTCATAATGGTTGTGCCCAATCTCAAGGGACTGCTTGACAAGGTCGGAGTCAAGACGGATGTGGTAAAGAGCGGCAGACTGAAAGACCTCGCGTCGGTCTTCAGGGGCATAGGCCCTGAAGAAAGGCAGGTCATACAGGGCGTGATGAATGATGTGCATGATCAGTTTATCAGGGCCGTTGCGGATGGCCGCAGGATGGAAGTGAAAACCGTTCGCTCTTTATCCGACGGCAGAATATTTTCAGGAAGCCAGGCGCTGAAACTGGGTCTGGTCGATGAACTTGGCGACATGGAAACAGCGATAAAAAAGGCGGCGCAGCTGGCCGGCATAGAAGGCGAGCCCACGGTTGTCACAAAGGCCCCGAAGGGGGCGCTTTCCAGGCTGCTCGACGGAGAGGCGCCTGAAGGAATCATGCGCGCGCTACCCGATTTCAGCATGAAATATATGTATTATATGTATATGCCTTAACAGGCAGTATTGGAGACTTGGAACCCGCTTCTAAAAGGCTCATGAACGGGACGGGCGCAATAATAAACCGGCTGTAATTCTTCAGATCTTCAGGAGGTATGAAATGACAAAATCGGCTCTCATCGAACAGGTAACTGAAAAGGTCGAGGGGCTTACAAAAAAGCAGGTTGAGGGCATAATAGACACCGTCTTTGACGGCATGAAAGATGCCCTTGCGCGAGGGGAAAAGATAGAGATCCGCGGCTTCGGCAACTTCCGGCTCAAGCACAGGGACGGAAAGACGGCGAGAAATCCCAAGACAGGAGAAAAAGTGCAGGTGCCGTCCAAGAGGGCGCTGCATTTCAAGATAGGCAAACCCTTTCACAACGCGCTTAACAAAACATAAAACAATAGCGTAAATTATTTACCTTCAAAGAGGGGCGGGAAACACCCGTTCCTCTTTGTTGTTGTCAATTGCATACCTTCAAACCAGCCCCTCTCGCCTCTCCACTGATTGCTTGTTATACTCTTCGTATAGAAATGTTTTTATGCCCCATGGGCAGAAATCGTCAGGGAGGTATTAATATGAAGAGAAAAGTTGCGGTTCTAGTTGCATCGGCGTTTTTATTGCTTTCAGGATCTGTCTGGGCATGGGATGAGACCGGCGAAACCACAAAGTTTGGCCAGATGGCCGGGGCCGGTTCTGATGCCGACTACGGTAGCTTTTTCGGATATGCTGCGGGAAACCATAATACTGATGCGGGTACTTATAACAGCTTTTTCGGAGCCTATGCAGGCGTTACCAATACCGATGGCCGGTCCAATAGCTTCCTCGGGTATGCGGCAGGCTATTCCAACACCAACGGCAATAACAATAGCTTCCTCGGGTATGCGGCAGGCTATTTCAGCTCCACCGGCTCTTACAACAATTTCATTGGAGCCTGGGCAGGCTATTCCAACACCACAGGCTCATACAACAGCTCAATTGGTGTAATGGCAGGCTATTCCAACACCACAGGGTCTAATAATAGCTTTCTCGGTTACGGCGCAGGCTATACCAACACTAGCGGAGTTTTCAATAACTTCATAGGAAGCGATGCAGGCCGTTTCAACACTACCGGCCATCACAATAGTTTCATCGGGGGCAACGCCGGACAATCCAACACCACCGGCTCTTACAATAGCTTTTTTGGGATTGGCGCGGGCCGCGGCAATACTATCGGGAACAGAAATACCTTTATTGGAAAGCAGGCAGGATTTTCAAATCAGACAGGCAACGGCAATGTCTTTGTCGGATATCAGGCAGGTTACAGGGAAACCGGCTCCAATACGCTTTACATAGCCAACGGCCCCACTACGACGCCTCTCATTTACGGAGAGTTCGACACTAAACACGTAATAATAAACGGCATACTCTCCGAGGTGTCGGATGTGCGTCTCAAAAAAGACATAGAGCCGCTGAAGTCATCCCTTGACAAGGTGGTTAGCCTGCAAGGTGTCAGTTACTCATGGAAGGCGGATGGTAATAACGGCAAGGGGCTTGCCAGGAGCAGGGATATCGGGCTGGTGGCTCAGGATGTAGAAGCCGTGATTCCTGAGGTTGTCCACACAGATAACAAAGGCTTCAAGTCGCTTTCATACGACAGGCTTGTGCCGGTGCTGGTCGAAGCGATAAAGGAGCAGCAGGAAACAATAACCGAACAAAAAGCAGCAATTAAGGCGCTGACCGAACGGCTCACAAAACTCGAAACCGGGTCAAACAGATAAAGAGAAGGGATGAATCGAAATAGGGGCATTGACCGTAAATGGCCGTTGTCCCTATTTCACCCTCTTGTTTTCTTACGGATTGGATGGTGATATCGGGTTTTGCAGCGACTGCCTTTTCTTTCTCGCCACCCTGGAATATATGTTGGTAAAGATAATGCCCATTAAAATGACGGAATATTCCGACAGGCTGAAGATCCATTCCGGTATCTCACTGCAAGAGAGCTTGACCACATTCAGCATGCAATTCACAAAAAAAATGCAGGACCAAACAGCAGTTGTAGTATAGCAGCCCCTTATGAAGGAGGCGGAATTCCACAGTTCCTCCGGCACATGTTCACGGGCATAATCTTCCGTAAAAGGGCGCCCCAAAAGGATGGATAGTTGCGCGGAAACGAAGAGGGTTCCCGTAGCCAGGATTCCAAGATGCCGGATTACCCATACGTTTTCAAGCCAGACCACGGAAATCAGGGCAAAGGCGAAAAACACGTAACCGGCCCATAAGATGGCGCCCCTGTGCAGTTTTGTAACCGCCATAACAACTACCAGCACAGCGGCCACGATGATGCCGACCCGAAGCCGGAACATCGAAGGACCGGCGATGAACCAAAAGGCAAACCATGGCGCAAAGGCTAAAAGCAACTTGAGAGCTTCTTTCATTACAATTTCTCCTCGTGGATATGGGTAACGGCAGGAAGCCTTGGCAGATCTCTGATATTAGCATCTCACCATCCGCCTGAGTCAGTCAAGCCCAAGGCTCGTATAGGCAGGGTGTTTATCAGCTCTCAGATTCAAGAGCCCTGAATTTTATCTAATTCGTTTTTTGCCAACTGAACGTGATTTTTAGAACCTTCCTGTAAATAATTTAGCATTTCAGCAAATTTTTCCGAAACCCCGAAACATCTGAAAATGTCTTTTGCAATGAGAGAGCTTTCAAGATCATAAGTCATACTAAGGGCCTGCAAGGCATTAAACTTCCCCTGTTTTGCGCGGTCGCAAGCGTCTTTCACTCGGTCGATGATTGACTGTATAGCCTCGGGTTTTATCCTGCCCTCATCAAAATATGATTCCCCTTCGTATGTCAGCTTATAGAGGGTCCGCACTGCTTCAGCATGTTCCTTTTCCTCTTTAATGAGGGTCTGCCATAAATCATTGTGTCCGGGGAACCTCTCTGACAATAGCTCATAGAGATTACCAAGGTTATTCTCAAGTTCATGCATAAGCATTATTATCTTTATTTGATAGTCTGGTAACATTTTAATATATCTCCTTTCGCGCCTTTTATTCTGTTGATGTCATTATCGCCGTTTATTATAGTTTATATTTTTTGCGGTCAAAGCCAAGCATTGGATTTCTATATCTTTATTAATGAAAAGATTGCGAGGATAGAGCAAAACGCGATTCTCCGACAATAAGGAAATGACAAAAAAACAGACCTGTCGCCTTCCCTTATTCAGCCGCTGCGCCAAGGAAGATACCGCTCACCCTGCCGTTCTTAAACTGGAAAATTAAGCCTCCGTAGATGGAGCCTGCTACAAAGCGGCCGAAGTGTTCGCTATCCTCCCTGTTCCAGTGCGGCTTGTAGGCTTTCATGACCGCTTGTTCGGTACTCCCAATCCGAATACCCCGTTTGGTGCTCAGCCTGGCGGGCTTAACAATAGTAATCGACTCTATTGACTTGGGGCCCCCTTTTTTCTCTGAGATCATATCAAGTGTAATCCCGCAATCAGCGTACTTCCATTCCTGATGATAAGCCCCATCGGCGCCCCAAAACTCCTCAGCTCCGCGTTTCAGGGCGCAATTAATTGTCTCCCCGATCTCTTTTTCAGAGAGGCCGATACGCAGGTCGCCTATACGTTCCTCTTTAAGAATAGAGAAATCATCTGCGGCAAAAGAAAGGCTGCAGACAAATCCAACAAGCATGATAGCGGTAAAAATCATCCTGAACATAATTTCCCTCTTTCATTCCAAAGTATCATTAGCCGGTTTCTATTGGCTTATCGCATTTTTTCTGCTGTTTCTGTCCGCTATCGGCTTGAAGCTTATTGCTTAACGCTGATTACCAATGAACTGTCCTCCGGGATATGTTAGCTGGATTTAAAGATAGATGCAAGAAGTATGTGGAGAATATCCTCGCCGCCCTGTAAAACGTAAATAAAATAGAACTGAACCCGCTCCGCCGTCAATCATTGATCAGCTGAATCTGATATTGGAAGAGCTGCTGCCCGAGTCTTCAATAATTTGCCTTCTGATCCGAAGCTTTCTTGTTCCCATTCCGGAATCCTGATATTATCTAATTACGGATTAAGTGTAGCGGGTTGTTTCTTTTTCTTATTGGTAATAGTATGCGGTCCGAACGCATAGAAACGATAAGTTTTTCATATCAGACCCTAAATGAAGAAGGCCTTTTTATCATCGCACGCTTCAATACGCACAGCGTTGCTGGCTATTTTGATAGTCCTCGGCGGTGGGAGCATTATTGCCTCGCTGCAACAGATCAATGACAGCCTGGGACAATATCGTCAGAGCCGGGATCTTTCTGAATGGGCCTATGTTGCGGCCCAACTGCTTACGGCCACTCAACACCTCACCTACGAGCGTGGGCGCACGACGGTCGTCCTGAGGTCAGCCGGGCCGATCACGGCAAAGGACCGGGCTTTTATAGATGAGCGCCGGAGACTTGCCGACGCGGCGCTGGCAGCGGCCCTTGACCGTCTTAAGGACCTGTCAGATGTCCAATATGCCGATACCTTCACGCAGTGGCAGAAGGTCAGGCAATTGCGGCAGCAGGCTGATAAGGATTTTGTGGTGGTCCGCAAATCGCGTGATCCCAACTTGTCATCCTTATGGTTTGAAACTGTCAGCAAACTCATTCACAGTATACAGCTTTCAACAGAGGGGCTTCTGGGATATTTCAAGCCGGGAGAGATTACAACACGCCTGACGCTTTTGGCTGCCGATGCGATGGAATTGCGCATAACTGCAGGCCATGAGGCCGCTTTGATTGCCGAGGCTCTTTCTGCAGGTGAGGCTCCGACAGAGGAGCGCCTGTTTCATATCCATGAGCTGCGAGGCAGGGAAGACCGCCTCTGGCAGGAGGTTGAACGGCTGGTAGGATATGAAGGGATCGAGAAGCACCGTGATAAGGCCAAAGAGGTCAAGTACAACCATCTCAATGTCTTCCGCTCCATGCAGGACCGGGTCCTTTCTGAGTTGAGATCAGGCAAAAAAGGGTCTGTAGCGGCCGCCGAGCTCACGTCGGCTTCATTGCCTGCGCTGGACGGGATATCAGAGTTGATGACAATGACAACCGGGCATGCCCTGCGTGTGGCTGATGAGGGCATGGTCAATGCCCTCGAGACCCTGATCAGACATATTGTATGGTCCGTAGCCATCATTTTCCTGCTGCTTATGGCTTCCAATTATGTAGTGCGCCGGGTGGTGAAGCCGTTGGAGCAGGTAGACGGAGAGCTGCAACGTTTGGGAGCATTGCCTCCCGCTGACAAAAAAGGCAATGAGATCGACCGCCTCAGGGACAGCGCTGAAGCCCTGGAACGCAGCCTTACAGCGCGCCATGAGGTTGAGACAAGGCTCAAAAGAGCCAACGAAGAGTTGCTCATCGCAAACAGGAAAATGCATGAATATGTATCCGTTGTTGCTGCAAGTCACACAGAGCTGGAACAGGCGTACAAAGAGTTGCAGACTACCCAGTCGCGAATGCTGCACCAGGAAAAGATGGCGTCTATCGGTCAACTCGCGGCAGGTGTGGCTCATGAGATTAATAACCCGCTGGGTTTTATCATCAGCAACCTGGGCACACTTGGAAAATACTCAGTGCGGCTCATGGAATATCTGCATGCGCTGGAAGAAATAACCAGGAAGATGGACCTCATGGATACGCATGACGACTGCACAGGCGCGCTTGCAGAAATTGACTCTCTGCGCAAGAGGCTGAAAATATCCGTCATAGAGGATGATATGGGCCGGCTTGTGTCCGAGTCCCTTGAAGGCTGCGACCGAATGAAGAAGATAGTCCAGAATCTGAAGAGTTTTGCCAGACTGGACGAACATGAATTTAAAATGGCAAACATTAACGCGGCGCTTGAAAACACACTTAACATCATCTGGAACGAGTTGAAATACAAGGCAACAGTCACGAAGTCATACGGCGAAATACCTCCGACCCTTTGCAATCCCGGTGAGTTGAACCAGGTGTTCATGAACCTGCTGATAAATGCGGCCCAGGCTATCGAAGACCATGGAAAAATCAGTATCGAGACGTATCAGGATGGTCAGTCTATTTTTATAGTTATCTCCGATACCGGATGCGGCATTCCGGAAGACAAACTCGACACTATCTTTGAACCGTTTTTTACTACGAAGGAAGCCGGGAAGGGAACCGGGCTGGGACTTTCCATTGTCTATGATATCATTAAGAAACACGCTGGTGAGATTACCGTTGAGAGCCGGGTCGGAAAGGGGAGCCGGTTCACGGTAAGGCTGCCGGTCCGGAACGAAATATGACATCAGCGCAGTCGATAGCTTCAGCAAAACTGAAGTGTGCGATGAAGAAACTGGAAGAAACAGACAGCCCGTCTTCCATTATATAAAGGGAGGAGCCATGCATAAAATTGTTTACGCGATTATGATCCTTTTGATTGTTACGGGCATAGCAGGATTGCCGGACAGGGCTAGGGCGCAGGAACAGGAAGGGTACACTTTTTTCAGCGGCGTCAGGGGTCTGGAGGTATGTGTAGGGCAATATACGGCGCCTTCTTCCGCTGATGTTACCGGTTATTGCCGGGGACAAACGCTCGGTTTGCAACAGTTTTCTGCCGTGACGGCAAGGCAGAGCGCAGACAGGCTCGACCGGATAGCCTCGACGCTTGAAGCTATCGACCGGAAACTTTCAGCTAACAACGAACAGTTGCAATTGCTCACCGAGGTCACGGCCAATACACAGACCAATGCGGCAAAAAGCGAGATTGCCCTTCTCAGTGACGCGATTGCCCAAAGATTCGAATCAATACCCGAGGAACTGATCTCCAACAGCGAGTTCAGGGAGGAACTAGATAAGTTGAAGGCCGATATCATGGCAGAAGTCGAAAAACGGCTGACGGCCCCAAAAAAGAAATAGTGAGAAAGGGGCAGGCTGGGGATTGTCTTTGTAAAACAGACCTGCCCTGACCTGCCCCTGAATCCCTTGTTGTTATTTAATCAGCAGATGATTAATTTTTCACGCCTCATTTGCCCATTCTCTTGCCCTTTTGCCACAGTCGAAAACTGGAATTCACGGCGCTCCTTCCCATCTTCCCTTTACAACTGGAAATAAGCAAGCCCGGGACCTTTCCCAGCGGTTGAGCCGCAAGGCTGAAACTTAAAGTCTTTTCTGTATTTCATCCAGTATCATTCTCGATTTTTGTTCGTCTCCGAATGTCCCGACTCTGATCTTCAATTCGCAGACAGAGTTTGTTATAGCGCTGATATTTATCCAGATATGTGTCCCATCTGCAAATCTTGATTTGATTGAGGCGCTTGCCTCATCCCTTTGCCTTTCAACAACCGGCAGCCCCATTTTATTTAATGCCGCCAGCGTTGCTGAGTATACCTGTTTAACAGAAGCGTTCATTTGTTGTTCAAGGCTTCCCTTGATATAAATCACAGTTCCGGCTCCTACACCTGCCCCAACGACTACGGCTCCAATACACCCTGTTTGGACAAGAAAAATACAGCTAATCAAGAGAAGCCCAAGTTTTTTTTTCATATGCTACCTCCAAAATCGGATATTATTGCGTCTCAATATATTATAGCTGTAGTCAGCGCTTAATAATCTTACTGGAGTCACAAACAGGAGCGTATTTATATGGCCTCTGTTCTTATTTATTCCGACCCCCGCTTTATCAGTCTAAGCGCATTCTTCCATGCTTATGGCTCTCTTGGGGCAGACCTGGACGCAAAGCGCGCAGCCGATGCACTTCCCGTTATTCGCTTCTGCTTTGCCATTGCTGAGTTTAATTGCAGCATGTGCGCTGTCCCTGCACGAAACCTCGCAGATCCCGCAGCCGATGCAGCGTTCGGCCATGATTCTCGGCCTGACTCTGTGCGCCCTGTCCAGATTTGCATGAGCAATCACACGTCGATTGGCTATGCCGAGAAAATCGTCAATGCTTTTGAAGCCGCGCCGTGACATAAAAGTTTTCAGATCTTCCGTCATTCCGTCCACGACGCCATACCCTCTCAGCATTACCTCTGTGCATACCTGTACAAGAGAGGCTCCGAGAAGGATGAATTCAACGGCGTCAAAACCGGAGGATACGCCGCCTGAGGCCATTAACGGCAGCGCAGGTTTTTCAGCAAGCTGACTAACCGACCTGAGAGCTATAGGCTTCAGGGCAGGGCCGGACATGCCTCCGTATGCGCTCCGGCCGGCCACTGAAGGCAAGGGGAAGAGACTGTTGAGATCAATGCCCATAAGTGAAGGATATGTATTGATCGCAGTGAGAGCATCGGCTCCTGCGCTTGCGAGAGCCAGGCCGATAGTCGTTATATCGGTAACTGCAGCGGTCAGTTTGGGAATCAAAGGTAAAGTTAAGGCCCGTTCTTCTTTCAGCCATTTACAGATATTTGCCGAGAACTCTGCGCTCTGTCCTATAGCGGCTCCTTTCCCCTGGTCAGGATAACCGTGGGGGCAGGAAAAATTGAGCTCGATCATGTCTGCTCCGGAATCCTGGGAACCGAGGGCCAATTCAATCCACTGGCTAGGGTCCCCGGCATCCCCCATTATGCTGGCAATGACTATCTTTTCAGGGAACTGGGACTTAAGCCGGGCTATATCCCTGAACCATGCCTCAGGTTTTTTCTCGCTCAACAGCTCAATATTTTCAAAGGCAAAAACGTTATTGCCGATTCGGCAGCTTGCGAAACGGTTTTGCAGATTGCGCACGGGTTCAAGGGTAAGCGTCTTCGTCACTGCCCCCGCCCATCCTGCCTCGAATGCTCTGGCGATCATTTCTCCATCAGCAGTCGGAGGGGCTGAGGCAAGCAGGAACGGGTTTTCAAAATGTTTTCCGGCAAAGGTCACCGATATATCCATGGAAATACCTCGAATCTGTGGGAGTTAATAAGATATTAGATATTATACACGGAAGAATCTCTTTGCGGCCCAGTTGAAAAGCAGGCGGGGCGTTGGCATTGACAACAAAGTAGACTTGCAAAGATTATTTTTTTGTCATCCGCATAATCGTGTAATACCCCAAGGACCCGACATCGGCAAGCGCAAATATTAATTGTAGGGCTTTTCTATATGATTCTTTCCCGTCCATTTTTTTCGTTCCTCAATCAATTCACGCAGGAGTTTTTTTTCTTCGATGATTTTCAATATATCCTGCTGGTCCCTGTCGGACATGCCCGAAAATAGAGAAAGAATCCGTTCCATTACATTATCGGGCAATGAGCCCTCATTACTTATGGCGCATTGTTCAAAGGCATGTAAAACTTTTTTTTGAGCAGGGCGAATCATCTCTCCTTCTCCGGACAGCAGCCAGCCGGGATCGCAATCAAGAATTTTAGCCATTCGGTTGAGTAACCGGGCGTCCGGTATCCGGCGGCCCTTTTCATATTTATTGAGTGTAGGATAGGCAATATCGAGTTTTTTGGCCAGAGCTTCTTGCGTCATGCCTGCTGTTTTGCGGGCTAATCTTATCCGTTCAAACAATAAAGTATCCGTATGGCTACTTTTGTCTTGACTTTTTATATCCATTCGATTATATTTAAAAGATAGATGTTAATAAGTAAGTTATTTCAGACCGAAAAATTCGGATTCCTTGACCGCTTATAGGGATAATGCAGATTGAAATATGTGATGAGTTGAGCTTTAAGCTCGACTTTATGTCCATGACATTATTCGGCATTAGTGTTTTGGGGCGCATTCACCTTTTGATGGTCGAAGCGCAAGACGTAATTGTCAACGAAATCCGGCTTGCAAATGGGCACCTACGAGCGGCTTGAATCATGGCGTCCACCTTATTGTAATTATTATTAAGTATAGCAATTTTATATCTTTATTGCCGATTCCTGACATGTTAACTAATCTGTTTCCGGCAGATCAAAAAATGCATGCTGTTTCTGATGCGATCATCGACGAGTTGTGCAATTACGAACGAGAAAGGCGCAGGCAGCTGGATCTGCCGATGATCCCGGATGTGGAACCCGAGAACGATCAGAAAACTCGCCATGGAATTAATTGTGACTTAAGTAAGCGTGAGCAGGAAAGGGAAAAACTGAGCGGGGATCTTGACCGGCTTGACTTTGCGCTGAAATCGTTCAATATGGAAGTCTGGCATTTGGATCTTACCAATAACAGGTGTGAATTTACCGGGCAGTCTTTTCGTATGCTCGGTATCGATCCATCAAAATTCGATGGGAGCATTGAGATGTTCTACAAAGCGGTTCATCCGGATGACAGGGGGAAGCTCCGGATAATGATGGATTTGACTATTGAGCAGGATGTCCCCTATAGATCGGAATATCGCGTAATCCGGCTGGATGGACGTGTCAATTGCATTACAGGGTGGGGAAAATGGTCAGGGATGATGACGGCAAACTGTTGAAGATTCGCGGTGTTCACTGGGATATTCCCGAAAGCAAGCGGGCCGAGAAGGCGCTGACTGAGAGCGAGGAGCGTTTCAGGCGGCTGGTTCAGAACTCCAACGACATTATCACCTTAATGGACGAAAACGGGATACTGACCACTATATGCGGACCCATTGAGAAGATAATAGGATACAAAACGGAAGAAATTTTGGATAAAAGTGCGTTTGAACTTGTCCACCCGGATGACCTGGAAAATGTCAAAAAGGCAATTGCAGAATGTATACAGCAGGAGGGCGCCATTCGTACCTTTGAATACCGGGGACGGCATAAAAACGGGGAATGGATCTCCCTGGAAGCAGTCGGATCCAATCTTCTGCATGATCCGTTCGTAAAGGCAGTCGTGATAAACCACAGGGACATCTCAGAGAGGAACAGACTTCAGGCGCAATTGCAACAGGCCATGAAGATGGAGGCAATCGGGAGATTGGCGGGGGGTATAGCGCACGACTTCAACAATATCCTTACAGTCATATCCGGCAATATTGAGCTGGCCAGAATGGATCTTAATCTGTCCGCCCCGCTGACCTGCCGTCTTGACCAGATAATGAAGGCTTCGGATAGCGCGACGTCATTGACCCGCCAGTTGCTCGCCTTTTCGCGCAAGCAGATAATTGAGCCGAGGGTCCTGAACCTGAATGACCTGGTCCGAAATGTCAGGCAGATGCTTGAGCGTCTTATCGGTGAAAATATCGAGCTAAAAATTGCACTCTTCAAAGACCTTGCCTCTGTCAGGATTGACTCCGGACAGTTCGAGCAGGTATTGGTGAACCTGGCTGTCAATGCCCGTGACGCCATGCCGGATGGCGGCAAACTTATAATCGAGACTTCTAATATAACCCTTGATGAAAATTACTTCGCAACTCCCCTGCAGGCGCAGCCAGGCAATTTTGTTATGCTCAGGGTAAGCGACACGGGGCATGGCATGAGCGAAGAGGTAAAAAAACATATCTTTGAACCATTCTTCACGACAAAAAGCAAAGGATACGGCACAGGACTGGGGTTGCCCACTATCTTTGGCATAATCCAGCAGGCAGGCGGAATCATTGATTTCTATTCCGAAGCAGGCCGGGGTACTACATTCAAGATATACCTGCCGCTTATAGAAAAGCAGGCGGAGAGGCTGATTAAGGAGAGACGCTCTATTGCCAGGTTAAAAGGCAATGAGATGATACTGCTTGTCGAGGACGACGAGAATGTGCGACAGGTGGCGCTGCAGATATTGAAGGATTTGGGGTACAGTACGATTGAAGCAGGCAACGGCGAAGAGGCCCTAATGCTTGCAGAAAAGTGCGGCGGGCAGATACATCTCTTGATGACCGATGTCATAATGCCGGGGATCAACGGCAGGGAGTTGTCGGAACGGCTGACCATACGCCATCCGGAGATGAAGACATTGTTCACCTCCGGATATACCGAAGACTTGATAGTCCATCACGGCGCGGTGGAGTCAAACCTCAATTTTATTGGAAAGCCATATTCCATGCAGTTACTTGCGGGTAAAATCAGGGAAGTTTTGGGGTCGGGAAAAGGCCGCCGGCCTTACAGATAAATATCGTCTAACACTGAAGATTGTCATTACAGGCAAGGAGGTCATCCTGCCGTACATTGGCGGCCGCGATGAGGGTTGTCTGGAATAACTGGCCCCATGTTGGGCATATGCAAGATATAACATGTTCCATAAAAAAGAGATTACATTGGGAAAATATCCTTTCCAGGCAAAGAAATATAAGACACTGAGATAAAAATTGATCCCGGAGCTGTGCCGCTTTTCGCCATTGTCATGTTACAATGATTCATGACTTGGGAGGGATCAATACTGAATTATAAAAAACCATTCTATCCGGCAACCGGTCAGCGCTGCTGATTTGATCCGACAATGCTGACACCTCCATATCTTGTAAATGAACACTATGATGACCGCTACTTCGATGTTGTAAATGCTATTGAAGAGGCCAAACACATCTTTTTTGAAGGCACAGGCATTATAAGCATGCTTACAAAAAACGCCAAACTGAGCATTGGCGAAACAGGCTTTGGCTCCGGCCGTCTGATGATCGCGCTTATGTATTATTTAGATAACTCCGGCATGACCGACATCGCGATCACCTACAACTCAGTAGAACTGCACCCTATCTCCGGAGAGCGTATGGCGTCCATACTCGAAGGATTCAGAAACCCTGTCGGACATTTAATAGATCAGCTTTTGCAGGCATACATAGGCATCGACACAACAAGACCCGGATGGCTCCGGATGCAATTTACCAGGCCTTTCGGAGCGTTGACTCTCAATCTCTACATCGGCGAAGCCCTAGAAATGGTCAACGCTCTTTCAACGTCCTGCGATATTTGGTTTTTAGACGGCCACGGACCAAAGAAAAATCCCGACATCTGGCGGCCTGAATTGCTTATGGCAATTGGAGAAAAAACAGTTTCAGGCGGAGCCTGCGCCACATTTACAGTCGCAGGAGCTGTCCGCCGTGCGCTTGCATCAGCAGGCTTTAGTGTTGAACAGCGCCCCGGCTTCGGCGGGAAAAAAGCTGTGCTCAAAGGAGTGAAGAATTAACCCTGTATGCTGACCTTTTATCTTTGGCCTGCGTTCCATATTGCAGGTCTGTGAGTTGAAGTCGAGCAAAAGCAGGGCTGTTGTAGCGGGATTGACCTTAATCTGCTTCAATGCTGGAGTAGGTGGAGCCTTGATCCCGGCCCATTCAACAATGACATCCTGAGCGCAAGCCGTCCGGCAAAAAACGAGCGCCATAAACAGCGCCACCGGAATTGCGGCAAATTTCCATAAGGAGCTATTGCGCCATGATCTTGCATGCTCTGTTTTCGTTAGAGAGACTTCCTTTCATACTAAAGATTATATATAGAGTATACATATCTTCAGTCCGCTTTACGAAAGGCATAGAGAGACCTGAACTGTTCATTGTATTTCCGGTGTTCGTTAAGCAGCCGCCGGAGTATGAACTGACTGATATTCCCATTAGTGATGAAATATTCACCGATGGGACGCTGCTTCTTTCTCTGAAAAAACAGGACGGTATTGACCTGAAACCGGCTCAGCATTCCGAGCCTGATAGCGGATTCTCCAAGTAGTTCTCCGAAGCGCTTGTTTCTGACAATTTCCTCCAGAGCAGCAGCGGGGAACAACTTCCAGTTAAGGGCAATATCTCCGAATCTGGGCCGCAGGCCGCGCTGCCACATGAGCGCTTCGACTAACACATGATGGGGTATGGCGCCCGTGTAATACAGATATTCTCCGAAAGGCAGGCTGCGCCTGGGTATATTGCCGGAATAAAATCGCGATTGCTTCGGCTGCCCGGCCTCGGGTTTGGGCTTCTGCTGATGGGATCCGGCCTGCCATGCCCGCGCAAACGGATCTCGCGAGGTCTGTTCACGGCTATCTATAAAGTCATTCAGGCGCTTGTATGCAGTAGTGACCTCGACAAATTTTATCGTCTGCTCGCGCATATAAGAGGGATCGGAAGTTATAAAGCGGTCAGGATGGGTTTCGAGCGCGCGCCTGCGATACGCGCTTTTAACGCTGCCTGGTTCGAGAGACCTGAGAAAATCAAGGGTGAAAGCAAGTTCTTTGCCAAAGAGGATTCGGCAAGCCCGAATAACCGATATGTCGACAATATTAACCATATGACACACAATTATAACAGGAAGAAAGGCAAGATTCAAAAAATATTTTCCACAGGAGACAGCAGGGGGGGGAGGCGATCAATCCTCCCCCGATTTATCAATGAATGATTAGTACGCTTTACCTCATCCCTGCAAATGTCCACACCCTCTATGTTCAGCGGAGCATGTCGGCGGACCAGTTCGATATTCCCGGTCGGACATGCAACCTTTAGTATTGTAATAATATTTTCATTAACCGGGATAAGCCTCCAGATATATCTCCGGCAAGCCTATATGGAGACTCAGCCCCGCTCACCGTTATAACTTCTCCAATGCCAATACCCACCATGATATTTCGAGAGCGGCCAAAAAGAATATCATGCCGGAGCCAACTATCAGGGCCAACTTTTTCACGACTGCCTCCTTCTTGTTGCCGGCTTATTAATACAGGGGTTCAAAACCCTTTTCTCTGTTTACTGATTTCATTTTATCAAACAATTATGAAGTTGCGGAGAACAGATTATGAAGAATTATGAAGTCCTGTTTGCCGATATTTAAGGCAGCGCCATCTTTCGAGGAGTTTGTGCTACGCAAGAACTGAAGGCGCGGAAAGATTTGTTGTGATTTCGGACCTTGATTACTTTTTCCGCTTATAGTTAAATATTAGAATGACTCGACGAGCATATAAGGTCATTGTGATGTTTTTTGTCTTCTGTTTTGGTCTTGGCATGGCATATTCTGCGGATGCCTCGCGGATTACCAAATTCGAATCCGATACACTGTCTTATATCAATCAATACAGGGCCAAATACGGGCTTGCGCCGCTGCGTTTAGACATGAGGCTTCAGGCCCTTGCGAGAGAGCACAGCAGTCATATGTTTTCCACAGGAGCGCTCGGCCATCATAATTTCGGCTCCCGTTACAACAGGTCTAACAGCCGCGGCTGCGCTGAAAACGTGGGCTGGAACGCCGGCTCCCCTTCCGGGCTGTTTACCGGTTGGCGCGATTCTTCAGGGCATAGACAGAACATGCTTGACAGGACGATGAAAAGGGCGGGTGTTTCAAGAGTCGGGGCTTATGTGACTTTTTTTACCTGCCAGTAAAGCGACAACAAGCTGCTCTCCTGATTGAATATTGTTATAGATTCTTCCTATAATTCAGCATTGACACATAGTTATTTTATATTGGACATGCTGCCACAGTTGGGGGCAACATATACAGGCCGCTTTCTTCCAGCCGCAAACCATTTTTTTAAACAGACAATGCAGGAGTATCGTCGCAAGATGAAATTCGCAGGTATTGACATAGGTTCGCGCACTATCAAGCTTGCAGTTATTGACAGCGATGGAAATATGATTGTACGCAAGGCCTTGACCTCTTACAATCCTCTCGAAACCATAGCCGAGATCAGCAGGGGAATAGAATATGACGCTATCGCGGCCACGGGTTATGGCCGACATCTTGTAAAGGGCCGGCTTGAATGTCAGGTCATCAGCGAGATCAAGGCTTTTGCAATAGGCGCCAGAAGCATTAATCCGGCAAGCGCCCTTATTCTCGATATCGGCGGCCAGGACATCAAGTCAATCCTTCTCGATGAATCCGGAGCTGTCCTCAGATTTGAGATGAACGACAAGTGCGCTGCCGGCACCGGACGTTTTCTTGAAGTCATGGCCGTTGCTCTCGGTTATGATTTTGCGGAATTTTCGTCAGCCGCGCTCTCTGCCGCAAGGGCGGAGGAGATCAACAGTATGTGCGCTGTTTTTGCGGAGTCGGAGGTCATTTCACTCATCGCGCGGGGCGCGTTGCGCAATGATGTGGCTCTTGGCATACATAAGGCCATCGTAAGCCGTTCGATAGCCCTGTTAAAACGCGTGTCTCCGGGCACATGCGAAGTGTTTTTTGCAGGCGGGGTTGCGCTGAATGAGTGTGTTCGCAGCCTGATAGCCGAAAGTCTGGGAGTTCCTGTATATACGCCCCCCGATCCCCAGATTGTAGGAGCTTTGGGAGCCGCGCTTTTTGAGGCGGACAGACATATGCAAGTCATTCCGGTTAATCACGACAGTATGATAATTTCGAACTAAAAGGAGCGGACAATGAATGCAAAAGAGTCTCTGATACCCCTGTTCAATGATGAGTTCACGGGCCAGCCGCCTGCAAAGCGTCTGTTGGCTCATCTGCAGTCAAAGCGCGAAAAGAACGCCCGGCTGGTGGGCATTTACTGCGGCTATGCGCCTGTTGAGCTGATCCATGCGCTCGGGCTCGTGCCTGCAACGCTTTGCGCGTTTGCCAACTCGACGATTGAGGCCGCCGAGGCGGTTCTCCCGGCGAATCTCTGTCCGCTGATCAAGTCGAGCTACGGCTTTATCATCAAAGACACCTGCCCGTTCTTTGCCATATCGGAGGCCGTGATTGCAGAGACCACCTGCGACGGCAAGAAGAAGATGTTCGAACTGATCTCACAGTACAGGCCCATGCATGTAATGGACCTGCCGCAACTGCCGGACGAGCCCGAGGCGATTGAAAGCTGGACGGTTATGATCGGAAAGCTCAAGGGATTTCTGGAAAAGACCTTTAACTGCAGCGCTTCCGACGCTGATATCGAAAGGGCTATAAAGGACGCCAATGAAAAGACGCGGAAGATGAATCTCGTATTTGATTATCTCGCGCTCGACAATCCTGGTGTCGGCTGGAAGGAAATGTACGACCTGTTCTTTCTTGCCCAGAGCGCCACGGCAGCAGAGATGGCCCCGGTTTTTGATGATGTGCTCGCAAAGCTCGAAAAACGTAAACAGGACGGCTACAGTCACGGCGCTAAAAATGCTCCCCGCCTGCTGGTAACCGGATGTCCAATAGGCGGAGACGCGGCAAAGGTGTTCACCATAATCGAAGAGACCGGCGGGGCAATCGTGGCCTTTGACGCGTGCACCGGCATGAAGCCTTATATGCAATTTATCGAAGAGGGCACAGGAAATCCCCTTCGCGCGCTGGCTGAGCGGTATCTCAAAGTGCCGTGTTCATGCATGAGTCCCAATAACATGCGCCTCTCCGATATGGACAGGCTCGTTAAACGGTTCAGGCCCGATGCGGTTATCGACGTGGTCCTCCAGGCTTGTCACTCGTACAATGTTGAGTCACACAAGATAGGGAAGCATGTTCAGGAAGTTCACGGCCTGCCGTTTCTCAAGATTGTCACGGATTATTCTCAGAGCGACATGGGACAGATAAGCACGCGTGTCGAAGCGCTTCTGGAGAGCTGCGACAAGGGGGGTAAGCCATGTCTGAGATAATAGACGCAAAAGGGCTTGCCTGCCCGCAGCCGGTGATACTGACAAAAAAGGCGCTTGAGTCATGCGATGAGCTGATTGTGCTGGTAGACAATGCAGCAGCCTGCGACAATGTGAAGCGTATGGCAGTGAAGCACGGCTGTGCGGTTGAAGTTATGCGGGATCCGGAAGGCATATTTCATCTGGACATAAGAAAGCGGACCGGCGGAGCCGCGGAATGCAATATTGCGTATGAAGAGGCTCCGGCAGGAGAGGGTAAAAGTATATCGGGCGACACCGTGTTTGTCATAACATCCAGCGCTATGGGCAGCGGTGATGATGAGCTGGGCGCAGGTCTTATGAAGGCTTTTATCCATACGGCGTCAGAGCTTGATCGCCCGCCGGACGTAATTATCTTCTACAATTCCGGGGTGAAACTTGCGGCAAAAGATTCGGCTGTAATAGAGGACCTGAAAATCCTGGAAGGCAAAGGCTCCGATATCAAGGTATGCGGTACGTGCGCGAACTTCTTCAGTGTGAGCGACAGGCTGGGGGCCGGGAAGATTTCGAATATGTATGACATAGTCGAGACATTGTCTGCCGCAGGCAGGATTGTGAGGCCGTGAAGCAGGCCCCCGGGATATGCGCGCTCACCGCAGATCTACCTTGATCTTATATCCCTTGTGTTTCACTATTGCGCCGGTGGGCGTAATGGATTCGAGCGATACCCCGGGCATTAAATTCTGCTTTTCGCGGCCGATATTGCCGTTTATTGAAACAAGTCTGTCTGCACGCTCGGCAGAATACATGTGGGTCGAGATGGCTAATGGAGGCAGGCCTTTTTTGATTTCATCAGGCAACTCGTCATAGCTGTATATTTTTTTTGGATCAGGTTTGTTTTCCGCCTCTCCGTCCGTCTGTTGAGTCTTTGCGTCTGCCGGCTCTTTAACAGGTTTCTTCGGTTCCGCTGCCTTTACCGGCGGCCTTGCTTCTTTGGGAGCTTCAGTCTTTTGCGCAGGCGCAGGAGTTTTTTGCCCAACGGCAGCGGGCGGCTCAACGGCCGGAGCAGCAGGTAGCGCAGGGGGCTGTTCGGTTTTCGTAGCCTGAGCCACAGGCGCTGTCTTTACTCCCGATGACTGAAAAGGCAGCTTGTTATCCGAGGGTTCCTCATGTCCGAACCACCAGCCGAAGCTCCCGGCAATTGCTATCAGGACTATCAGCAGGGCATACGCCCCAATACGTTTCCGGGGCTGCCTGGGCGTCCGGCTGTGATTGTCCATAAAATCAGGAGACTTGCCCAGCTTGCGTTCCTGTTCCGCTTTTTTCAGCGCGTCGAGTATATATGACATTAGATCATTCCTGTATTATCTTGATACGCGTTCAACTTGTGGCCCCGGACAAAACGCGCCTTCGCAGCCAGCTGCTCAATCTTTTTAACGGCCCTTGAGATTTTGCATGCCCGAGCGCTTCCGCTGCCGCCTTGTCGAGTGTTTTCCTGTCCACTGCATCTTTTCCCTGCACATATACCCCGAGCAGCGCCCGGTCGCAAATGAGATTAATAATGCGCGGCACCCCTTTGCTCAAATGGTACAGCCTCCTTATTATCGAGGCAGGAAACAGCTTGCGGTGTGAGCCCGCGATAGCGAGACGGTGCAATATGTATTCGGACATCTCTTCACGGGAAAGGGGTTCGAGATGAAACCGCGCCGTAATGCGCTGAGAAAGCTGGCGCAGTTCCGGTTTGCTCAGCATGTCGCGCAGTTCGGGCTGTCCTATAAGGAGTATCTGGAGGAGTTTTGCCCGGTTGGTTTCGAGATTTGTCAGCAGTCGCAGTTGCTCAAGCACGTCAGCGCCAAGATTCTGGGCCTCGTCGATAATCAGCAGCGTCCTGCGTCCTGCCGCATGCGATTCAAGCAGGCGCCTGTTAATCAGGTCCACAAATGTCTTTACGCTTGACGCATCCCCGGGATAGGCAAGGCCGATTTCTTCGCATATAGTGGCGAGCAGTTCGACATCCGTCAATCTCGGGTTTACGATAAATGCGGTGTCGCAGTTTTCAGGCAATTGATCAAGCAGGCATCGGCAGATAGTGGTCTTACCGGCCCCGACCTCTCCCGTGAGGAGGATGAATGCGCCTTCGGTCTTGATGCCGTAAACAAGGTGAGCAAGGGCTTCGCAATGCTTTTCGCTCATATAAAGATAGTTGGGATCGGGAGCGATCGAAAATGGAAGATCTTTCAGTCCGAAATATTCTTTATACAAATCACGCTCCAGTAGCTCTTTCATCCAAAATGATAACAACAAAGAGATACTTCAAGACTACCTTATGTGAACCGAAAAATCAATAATTGCGCCGTTGCCCCGGCCGGGGATCATCTGACGGACGCATCCCGGACCGCCGGATTGGAAAAGAATACCTTACATCCGGAGCCTGCCGGCAAAATTGGCTGTTGTGCAATGTTGACGGGCGATTTCTCCTCCAATCGCGCGGGATTCCCGGATCGGGGATGTCCGGCGTCAAATCGGCAGTTGCTTTTTTTTTCAAACTAATATAAAATCTATAATTACCATTGGGAGGGGTAAACTATGGAAATTGGACAGTTGATCAGAAGTATCAGGAAGTCAAGACGTATGTCTCAAATGGCGCTCGCGAGCCATATCGGTGTTTCGTACCAGCAGGTGCAGAAGTATGAAAAAGGAACAAGCAGTATCAGTGTCGACAGGCTGAAACAGATATCTGACGCCCTCGGCACTTCTGTTTTCACCTTTTTCCCGGAAGAAAAGAAGGGCGCACTCAAGGATGCAAAGATTCAGGGAGGCCTTTCAAAGGAGGAGCAGACCCTTGTCGCCAATTTCAGGCGTATAAAGGGCAAGAAGGAAAGGCTCGCCTTTTTTGAGTTTTCGAAAGTCGCGGCGAAAAACAAAAAAGCGTTGAGCATCCTCAATGCACCCAAAACAAAGAAGCGTAAATAGCTTTCTTTGTTTTTTGTAATTCCGGTAACATTCTTGTAATGCCTTGCAGGCGGGGGGCGTCGATAATGTCGATGCCCCTTTTGCTTATTGCAACCAGGGCCGCAACCCGGCGTTTCCGTCAGACTGCTGCTAATCCTCGCCGGCAAGGCCCGGCCGCGGGTATTCTCCCGGCGGAATAAACTGATATAATTAATCTATCAGCTGCAGTTCCCCGACAGACAATCGTACGGAGGTTTATAAATGGCGCATCCAAAGGTTCTCGCTTTCATCCTTGCCGGAGGCAAAGGTGAAAGGTTGTTCCCGCTGACATCTTTCAGATCAAAGCCCTCGGTGCCTTTCGGGGGCAGGCACAGGATCGTGGATTTTGTCCTGAGCAATTTCATCAATTCAGGTATTTATTCAATTTATCTCCTTGTGCAATACAAGTCCCAATCTCTCATCGAGCATGTAAGACAGAACTGGAGTTTTGCATCCATAGTCAAAGATCATTTTGTAGCTGTGGTGCCGCCCCAGATGAAAATGGGGCAGGAGTGGTTCCAGGGCACTGCCGATGCGGTTTTCCAGAATAGCAATCTGATAAAAGACCACAAGGCCGATCTGGTTGTTGTTTTCGGCGCAGACCATATTTATCGCATGGATATAGGGCAGATGATAGACTTCCATATAAAAAATAACTCAAATGTCACGGTTGCTGCGCGTCCGGTTCCTGTTTCGCAGGCATCCGCCTTTGGCGTAATAGTTACCGACGAAGAGCGGCGCATAACCGCGTTTCAGGAAAAGCCCAAGTCTCCCGTTCCGATGCCGGATGATCCTTCCAGGGCGTTCGTATCGATGGGCAATTATGTTTTCAACACGGATGTCCTCATAGATGCGCTGGTGAAGGCACAGAAAAAGAAGGAGCATGATTTTGGCGCGCATGTAATCCCGAGTCTTGTCGATTCCGGAAAGGTATTCGCCTATGATTTTGCGACCAATATTATACCCGGCACAAAGCCATATGAAGAAAAGGGCTACTGGCGCGACGTAGGCACGATCCAGGCATATTTTGATGCGCATGCCGATCTTCTCGGCGAGAAACCGGCCTTCGACATGCATGACAGCCAGTGGCCCATTCATCCGGAAGTATATATAGGCCCTTCCACACGGATACTCGGCGGCCGCATCAAGAACAGCCTTATTGCCGAAGGGTCTGTCATCAAGAAGGCTGTTATCAGCAATTCCATCATCCACAGCGGAGTTGTTATCGGGAATGATGTTACAATCGAGGATTGTATAATAATGAACGGGGTCACTATAAGCAAAGGCTGCAGGCTGCGCAGGGTGATCGTCGACAAACATAATGTGCTGAACGAAGGCGAACAGATCGGGTTTGAACCCGATAAGGACCGCTTCCGCTGTCACATAGACCAGTCGTCGGGTATAGCGATAATCCCCAGAAGCGGGACGATGAAACAGGGGCGGAAATAGGGCCGACGTTAATCGTCGATCTCTTCGTTGATGACTTTTTCAGCGAGTTCTTTGTCCTCGTCCCTGACCAGCACTTTTATCTCGCCGATCTTCCCGACATTCACAGGATATGGACTGACTTTTGACGATCTGAGAACCACCTGGATGCCGCCGCTTTCAAGCAGGTCCTTTATGATCTCGGCTTCCAGTGTGTCGTACGTGACAAGCGCTACCGACCAGTCTTCATCTTTCATAATGCCGCCCCCGGCTTTCTATTTCGCTGCTTTGACCTTTTCCCAGTCTGCGAGAAATTTCTGCAGGCCTATGTCGGTCAGCGGATGTCTGATCAACTGCCCAATCACATTATACGGAATCGTGGCAATATCCGCCCCGATCAGTGCGGCGTCCACAACGTGCAGCGGGTTCCTGATGCTCGCCACTATAACTTCTGTGTCGAAATCATAATTTTCGTAGATGGTCTGGATATCCGAGACTATTTCCATGCCGACATGACTGATATCATCCAGCCTGCCGACGAACGGACTTACATAAGACGCTCCTGCCTTTGCGGCAAGCAGCGCCTGGTTTGGAGAAAAGATCAATGTCACATTCGTTTTTATCCCTGCGGCGAAGAGACGCTTTACCGCCCTCAGGCCCTCTTCTATCATGGGAATCTTTACGACAATATTCTCATGCAGTTTCGCAAGCTCTTCAGCTTCCCTGACCATCTCGTTTGCGGTCAGGCCGATTACCTCGGCGCTTATGGGCCCGTCGACTATAGCGCAGATTTCCCTGAATATGGTCACAGGGTCTTTCTTCTCTTTTGCCAGGAGAGAAGGATTGGTGGTCACTCCGTCAATCACGCCAAGCTCCCACGCCTTCCTGATCTCATCGATATTTGCCGTGTCAATAAAAAATTTCATGATTCCTCCCTGTCGGTGTTGAGTAATATAGAATAAACCGAATCCTGCCGGTAATCAAGCTCCGCATCCAACAAGCGCTGCGGGGCTGTCTCCGGCGGTTGTTTATGGACTATCCTCTCTTTTTTATTATGCCCTCGTTTATGAGTTCTATTATATGCTTTACCGGCCTGTCTTTTATCATATGCCTGAGCTGCATGACGCAGTTGGGGCATGAGGTCACTATCATGTCTGCGGATTCAAAGGCAGACGCCCTTTTTCTGCAAAGGGTTTCCGATACATCGCCATGCAGCAGGCCTACTCCGCCGCCCATGCCGCAACAGCCCTGCTCTGAAGGCTCCGCAGGCTTTGCGCCGAGCGCGCGCAATATCTTGCGCGGCTCTTCGACTGCTTTCAGATAATTGACGGCATGGCAGGGATCGTGATACATGATACTTTCCGAAGCCGGAAGATATGCTTTCAGGTAATCGGCGCCGACGGAATCACAGATGAATTTAGATATGTCCGTTGCATTCATTATTCCTTCGCCGAACATATCATTGTAGACATCTCTTATGAAATGGACGCAGGTCGGACACAGGCTTATTACCGCATCGACCTTGAGTCTGCCGAATATTTCGAGATTTCTTTCAGCCAGACGCTCGGCCTCATCACGAAGCCCCATATTCAGCAGGGGAGCCCCGCAGCATAGCTCGCTTTTTGAGGTTACAACCTCAAAGTTCATTGCATGAAGGGTCTGAACTAAAGCCGCGCCCATGTAAGGATAGAGGAAATCGACTGAGCAGCCTGTGAATAGGGCGATCCTTCCCCGCGGCTCATTGGTCCGGAATACGGAGATATCCTTTTTAAAGCGCTCCTCAGGTATATCCAGTCCCAGCTCTTTTATCACACTGAAGGGTCTGAATCGCGAGAGGGCCGGAAGCAGTCCCGTCTGATCCAGAAAACGCAGCATCCGGTAAGCGGCTACAGGATGGCTGCATGCGTATTTAAGGGAGTATGCGTAAGGGCGGTTCCGGTTATATGTAAGGGAGAGTTTTCTCCTTGCTTCATAAAGCGCCCCGGTGACCGATATGCCGCGGGGACAACTCTTGTCGCACGCGCCGCACATAAGGCATGTGAATAACAGCCGCTCAAGTTTGTCTGACGGGTCTATCTCGCCGGACATGAATTTGGCTACGAGCTCCAGTCTGCCGCGCGCGCTCATCCCCTCATTTTCGAACTCGGTATAAGTAGGGCATACAGGATTGCAATGCCCGCATCGCACGCAGAGATCAGGCTCCGAACGGCCTGTTTGCTTTTGTGATGACTCACTCATTCAGGTTGCCGCTGCGGAAACCGTCTATGTCGACGGTAACATATTTAAACCCGAGTTCCCTGAACCGGAGAGATATCTTTTCCGCCGTCTCCCTTTCAATGACAGCCCCGATTTCAGATTTCAGGATCTCTATCCGCGCTATATCGCCGGGATGGCTCCTGACTCTCAGCTCGGTAAAGCCGAGATCCCCCAGAAATGATTCGGCGTATGCGACACGCATCAGGCCTTCTTTTGTTATCATCATTCCATAAGGGAAACGTGAGGCGAGACATGGAGACGCCGGTTTTGACCAGGTAGGCAAGCCCAGTTCTTTCGAGAGGCTTCTTATCTCATCCTTCGTGAATCCGGCGTCTATAAGCGGGCTCCGGACTCCGTGGTCCATTGCGGCTTTACGACCCGGTCTCCAGTCCGAAATGTCATCTGTATTGTTACCGTCTGCAATCGCGGCATAGCCTTCAGCTGCCGCAATCTTTGCAAGGCTTGTGAACAGTTCATCCTTGCAGTAGTAGCAGCGATCTTTGGGATTGCGGGCAAAGACAGGATTATCCAGTTCAAAGGTCTCAATCGACCTGAACGGGACTCCGATCATGGCCGCCAGATCTTCCGCGTTCTTCAGGTCGCCGGCAGGCATGGTTCCGGACGAGGCTGTTACCGCAAGGGTTTTCACCCCGGAATCTTTCAGCGCCCGCAGCAGGAACGTGCTGTCAACGCCTCCCGAGAATGCAAGGATCACAGAATCAAGATCTTTAAGTATGCCGAGAAGACGGCTGTATTTATCGTTTATCACGACTTGTCTTTTACAATACTGTTATCTCAAAGTGTTCCTGATGAAACTTCAGGTTTTCTTTCACTATGAGCTTTATGCCGAATTCATTTTCGGTCTCCTCGACGCCGACGCGTTCATCTTCGGCCAGCAGTTCGGCTACCGCAGGGTTTGCTGTAATCACTGCAACCTTGGTGCGGGGCAGACTCATCTTCCGGAGCTTTCTGAAAATTTCGTAAGTTACGGTGCGCGCCGATTTTACAAAGCCTTTGCCTTCGCAATACGGGCATTGTTCGCAAAGTATCCTGCCCAGGCTCTCCCTGACACGCTTTCTCGTCATCTGTATGATCCCGAGTTCGGAGATATTATATATGGTGCTCTTTGCCCTGTCTTTTTTCATCATCTCCACAAGCGCATTGAAGACCTTGTCCCTGTTCTCGAGCTTCTCCATGTCGATGAAGTCCATTATGATTATGCCGCCGAGATTTCTCAGCCGCACCTGGTAAGCGGTCTCTTTGACCGCTTCCAGATTTGTCTTGAGTATGGTCTCTTCGAGATTCTCCTTGCCGACATATTTGCCGGTGTTCACATCGATTACCGTCATTGCTTCGGTCTGGTCTATGATTATATAGCCGCCTGATTTCAGCCAGACCTTTCTTTCCAGCGCCCGCGACACATCGTGCTCTATCGCAAAGGCGTCGAAGATCGGCTCCCTGCCGTCATAGAGTTCTATACGGCTCATAAGACGCGGGAAATATGAACTCACAAAATCGGACAGCTTCTCATAATGTTCGTGGGAATCTATAACCAGCCTTTCGACATCCTGACTCATGAAGTCGCGGATGGACCTGAAGACAAGGTCGAAGTCGCTGTATATAAGGGCAGGCGCCGAAACTTTGTCCTTCTTCATGTTTGTGTTCTCCCAGAGATGCAGCAGGAACTCCAGGTCGCGCCTGATTTCGTCGTCGGAGGCGTCTTCGCTTGCCGTGCGCATAATGAGCCCGTATCCGCTGGGCCTGATCTCGTTGGCAAGGTCCTTCAACCTGTTGCGGGTCTCCTCGTTTTCGATCCTGCGCGAGATGCCGACATGATCGACATTTGGCATGATGACCAGGTATCTGCCCGGCAGTGTAATATACGAAGTGACCCTGGCGCCCTTGGTGCCCATAGGGTCTTTAGCGACCTGAACGAATATCTCCTGGCCCTCCTGGAGCAAGTCTTCAATGGGTTGAGGTTTGTATGCTTCGGCAGGCATCTCCTGATTGTCCGGATCGGTATCTTCTTCGTGTTCGATGAACGGGGCATAATAGTCGTCGACACTCGGCATCACATCCGCCACATATAAAAAAGCGGCCTTTTCGAGCCCTATATCTATAAAAGACGACTGCATGCCCGGCAATATTTTCAGCACCTTGCCTTTGTATACATTGCCCACAAGGCTGCTGTTCTCGTTGCGCTCGATGTATATCTCTACAACCTGGCCGCTTTCGAGCAGCGCCACCCGGCTTTCTTCTTTAGTTACATTGATGATTAGTTCATTGATCACAGCGGTTTCCTCCATCCGTCTTTCCAGCCGAACATATTAGTGCGTATGATTTCTAGATCTTCCATGCCGCAACCCAGAAGAGCATGCACGATCTCGCTGAGTCTTACCTTTACGTTGTCCGTTTCCCTTAATATTATGCGCCAGACCTCCGCAGGCCTCCGGCCGAATATGGTTTCCGCCATATCATCTCCGCTGTCCAGCTGAACTACAGACTCTATGCACCCGGAGATGTCTGTATCCTTGCCTTCCCGTATAACAACGAGCGGCCCTTCCGTATATGTAAGCTTCGGTTCGGCAGAGCCGGGAATAGTCTCCATATCGGCGATATAAAATTCGTACCTGCTCACAAACCCGGTAAGCGAAGGCTCGGCTGCTTTTATTACACTCATCTGATTAATACATATGCCTTCCGGCAGGGAGCTGTTCAAAAGTGTACGGTATAATTGTACATCAAATGGAGGTAGGACCTCCATATCGAAGTACTCTGAAGTTCCTGCAATCCCGACACTAAGGGGCGGACCGAATGAGACAGCGGGATTGGGATGGAAGCCCTTTGTGTATACGACAGGGATCCCGGCCCTTTTCATCGCCCTTGTTATGGCGGTCATGAGTTCGCGATGAGAAAGATAGCGGAGCATGCCGGTCTTGGAGAAGCAGCATCTCACCCGCAAAGCGGCAGGCAGCCTGTTTGCTGCTGTTTTGACTGAAGTCGCATCGGATGCGGTCTGTTCCGGATTGTCGGCCGGCTTCTGCATATTGCAGGCGGAGTCTATTTTGCTGCCGCATTGCAGTCCGCATTCCGAACATGCCTGCCTGCAGCTCGGGGTCATAGTCTCATCCATGGCGCGTGAGTATTCCCTGAGCATGAAATCCCTGCCGACGCCGACATCTATGTTATCCCAGGGCAGTCTGTCTTCAGGCGCGAACGTTCTTTCCGCATAAGAGGCTCCGTCAATGCCTGTTTTGTCCATGGCCGCCTGCCATTTCCTGAAATCGAAGCATTCAGACCAGGCGTCAAGGACGCATCCGCTGCGCCAGGCTTCTTCAATCAGATCGGCAAGCCTCCGGTCTCCACGCGCAAAGACCGCTTCAAGAAAACTCATATATTCATTGTGTCCCTTGTACTTGAATTTCTTCGAGTTGATGGATTGTCTCAGGAAGGACATCTTCCTCTTCATCTCGTCAAGGCTGATCTGGCCGAACCACTGAAACGGTGTGTGCGGCTTTGGAATAAACGGCGACACCGTTATGTTTATATTTATGAACTTGCCGCTCGTCCTTTTTGCGATGCGCAATGCCTTCATTGCCATCTCATTGATGGCCTCGATATCCTCTTCGCGCTCCGTAGGCAGGCCTATCATGAAATAGAGTTTGACGGTCAGCCAGCCCTCACCGAAAAGGGCAACCAGCGCGCGTTCGTAATCCTCATCTGTGAAGTCCTTGTTGATGACGCGTCTCAGTCTGTCTGTTGCGGCCTCGGGAGCCATAGTAAATCCTGTCTTGCGCACAGAGCGTATCTCTTTAAGGACCTCCCTGCTTACCGAGCCTACCCGCAGAGAGGGCAGCGAGACAGCGGTCATGCCCTCGCCGGATGGTTTGTTGAACTCTTTTATAAGCTGGAGCAGGCAGCTGTAATCGCCCGAGCTTAGCGATGACAGGGAAATCTCGTCATAACCGGTATTTGCAAGGGTATTCCGCGCAATAGTCAGCAGATTATCGGGCTTGCGCTCCCTCAACGGCCTGTATATCACTCCGGCCTGGCAGAACCTGCAACCCATCGGGCATCCCCTTGCTATCTCCACATTCACCCTGTCATGTACTATTTCGGCATAAGGGACTATCGGCCTGTCGGGGAAGGGGGCTGCGTCGAGATCAGCGACATACCTCCTCTTTACGGTCGTCGATTCGCCGTGTATGTGCGGCACGTAAAAACCTTCTATCCCTGCGATTGCGCGAAGCGCGTCTTCTTTTTTGAAAGTTCCTTCAGATTTTATCCGCCTGAACGTTTCGAGCAATTCCTCAATAGCTTCTTCCCCGTCTCCGATGAGAAATGCATCTATGAACGGAGCCATAGGCGCGGGGTTCACTGTTGAAGGGCCTCCGGCGATGATGACAGGCATGGGCTCAGACGACATCAGCCTGTCCTCAGTCCGCAGGGGGATGCCGGCAAGATCGAGCATTTCCAGCACAGTCGTATAACAGAGTTCGTGCTGCAGGCTGAACCCGACCAAATCGAAGCCCTTTAGGGGTCTTTGAGTCTCGATCGATGACAGGGGAAGGTTATTGAGCCTCATGTAATCCCTGAGGTCTGACCATGGGGCAAATGCCCTCTCGGCTGCCGCAAAAGGCAGACTGTTGATTATCTTGTAGAGAATGCGTGTGCCCAGGTGCGACATGCCGATCTCGTAGACATCCGGAAAGGCAAGCGCAATCCGGACATCGACCGGCCCGGTATTGACCTGCGCATTGAATTCATTACCTATATAGCGGCTTGGTCTCTGGAAGCGGGAAAAGTTCATCCTTTTAAAATAACATCCGGTCAGGATAATGGGCAAGGAAAAGGAAAAATATCATTTTGTAACAATTACTTACATGTCACGCATATGAGCGGTAAATGTAACAGGGGATATCATGGGAGTGGTTTGCGGGCCGCCCTCTGATAGCCGGATTGGAGTTCAGCCGGAATGGTTACGTGGTATAATCATTCAAGTGTTCGTGTTTAAAGTCTGTAACGAAACCATATTCAGAAGCTTATTGCGGGAACTATATTTGGAGAGAACATTGAGAAAGGTATCGTTTGTCCTGGCGGTTTTTATTACCGTAATGTTTGCCGTTTCGGCGTCTGCAGAGACGGATGGCTTCAAGGCATATCTTGGCTACGGTTTCAGCAGCGGGGAAACAAAGTCAAAATGGAGCGAGAATTGGCCAAACGGCCTCTACTATTCAGCCGGTGAGGACAAGTACACCGGAGCTAATCACGGCGTCAGCTCTGATCTTCGCTATCAGGGAGCCAACCCCCTTCCGCTTTGGGGCAGGGTTACCTTTGAATACGGCTGGATAACCGGCGGAAGGCATGAATACAACTGCCGCGATAATTTCGACCTGTACAGCTGGAGCGGACGGCCGAAGACAAAGGGTAATATCTGGCAGGTTGAAGGGGATATCGGCTACAGAGTTTACAGCGTCCCGGTTTCAGGCGGAGTCTTCGATATAACTCCTTATCTCGGACTGGGATATCGCGAGAAGAATGTTGAACACTGGGACGGCAGCGGAGAAAAAGATTCACTGCAGGCCCCCTATGCGGCCTTCGGCGGTGTCTTCTCATATAACACACCGGCATGGGGTATCGGGCTTGATACGGCCTTTATTATGCCTTTTGCGACCGACTTTACGTATGCGATTTCCGCTAGTCAGGAATTTTCCTATAAATCGGATATCGGTTATGGGGTGAGGGTCCAGCTGCCGGTAACGGTAGCCCTGATCAGGCCCAAGACCGGATCGTTAGGTGTATCTGTTTTTGCGACGCCATATTATGAATATATCGATCACGGCAGAAGCAATCAGCTGAATCTTTATGATCCTGTGTACGGCATGCACTCTGCGTCGAACAGGGTGACTGACAGCAGGTACGGCCTCAAGGCAGGTATCGGCCTTTCGTTCTGAAATGTGAATCATCATTTCAGGGGTGATTTGGCGCCCGCCCTTTATTAATGTAGGAGCAGACTTCTTTGCCCGCCCGTGTTGTCTCCGTTTCGTAGGAGTAGCGCTTGCCCTGCCCAGTTTCCCGATTATCTTCGAAATCTGCGAAGAAAATATCTGATAACAGGCTCATTAGAGCTTAAATGGCCTGATTATGTGATATAATCATGACAGTTTGAATTAAATTCAAAACCTGGAGTTGGCGCTCGTGTTGAAAGGTCATAACGATGCCACATTCAGAGACTCAAACAGTTTTAGGGGCTCTGTCCTGCATCCCCAGCCGGAGAAGCTCCCACATATCCTGATATCGAGATTACCAAAAACAGCAAATAATATATTGACGGGAAAATTGCAGCTGAAAGCTATTTTGCCAGGCTGTGAAACAGATAGGGTATATAAAACGTGGGGGATATGATAAGGGTTAGTAAGGTTAATGGCATACATGCAAGTCGCACTTCATTACGCCATTAGTCGAGTGGCGCGATGGCATGCCTTACTGCGCAGCAGCCATGGACATGCTGTCAACGTAAGAGCCATGGCTGCAGCAATGCATATGACTGGCGGCAGTTTTAATAGTTGCATGCGTGTATGCTATGTGATATAATTTTGCATGTCTATAAAGAGAGCTATCCCTGCAATCGTAATATTGCTCTTCCTAGCGGCGCCTGTAGGCGTTCTTGCCGATGATCTTGCGCTTGACGCATATAAGGCCCTGCGGCAACTTCAGGCTCGTGTGCAGACCGGCATTAATTACATTGATTATGGTAGAGTCCTTGGCCAAACACGTTATTATGTCACTGAATTTCTTGAATCGCGCCAAGGCAGGCGCATGCCCGAAGTGTCAAACTCGATGAGAAAAGTATTTAACCATTACAATACAGCGCATATGGTGTGGAATAACAGGTTTCTTTCGGCTGGCGTTACTGATTTTATGTGGAACACAAAGACAATAAATTATGTAACCCAGTATTATCCCCTGGTAAATAATCCACATGACGAAAGCGGCGCCATGAAAACAAATGATAAAACGAACATGCAAGAGCTATATATAGATAGTGTGTTACGGATTATATGGCGCGAGGCTACAAGCGAACTTGCCACGCTCAAAACAATGCTCAACCAATAGCGCGCCCACAAGGGACACCCATACATCAACAACCACATGTTAATCGTGATGCTCGCATTTCGGAAATAATAGGGCGGACACACAGGCACGCCTTATTTTTTCATTAGAACCTATCTCAAAATCAAAATGTCCGCAATAATGTCGTCATACCCGCGAAGGCGGGTATCCAGATAGCCGCATAAATACTGGATTCCCGTCTACACGGGAATGACAAAACGAAGCTTTGCATCTCAGAAAATCAATTCTGAGATAGATTCTAGTATATGCACCTTTTCATGTCCGGCAATATGCTTGAGCAATTCAAATTCGAAGCATTACACAACTGCTTGTCTGTCAATTTGAGCATAGACTGATACTTCTTATATTCGGAGCAATATAAATCCGCAGTTTCCTGCCGCTTGGATTGCGGCTCAAGAATAGAATTATCTAACGAGGCTAAAACATCTGCATTTACCCATGTTCCGAAATAAACGCCCAGTTTGAATGCATCAGTGTCTTTACCCAGTTTAGCGGCTTCCTCAACCGTATTTTCAGCGTGTTTAATGAGTAAATATGTTGAGAGTTTTGTTTTTGATGAGCAAGCCCATGCAGCCTTTCGTCCACGCTCGATTTCAGATCTCACCGTTACTTTCTTAACTGATGATGCGCTTAAGGGGTCAGGGTTTGCAAGCTGACTGTTTATACTGGAAAAAATAAAAATGACCATAAAGATGAGAGCAACTTTTTTCAAAAGAAGCCTCCTTTTGGCAAGTTAGCAGATTTATACCATATTCACTATATCGAACTTGACTAAGCTATTGGGTTTGTTCTATTGAAGTCTCTATAGTGATTTCAAGAAGGGATTTTCTTCTGGTGATACGACGCGCCTTGTGATCCGCTTCGGATTTCTTCAGCGTTTAGAGAAATTCTTTTTTATATAAACCAACGGCATTACAAAACGCCTCATAATTGTCTTTGGTGATTTCAAAGCTGACCTTGTTTCTGTTGATTTTCTTTAATTCAGCGGCCAATGTTTTTTGCATTTCTTAACCTCCAGCCTTATCCTATTATACAATATTCCATAATTCCCGCAGCTTACCTGAAAATATACTTTCTCATTAGCCTGAAGGGGTAAGGGGCAAGGATAGCCACTACGACCAGCAGCCAGAGGATCTCATAAAGAGGCGCCGCAAGATTACCGGCGGCAAACGATCTGCAGACATTTACAAGGTGATAAAGCGGCGTGAACCATGCGATATGCGCAACTATCTCGGGCATACCGTCAAGGGGGAAAAAGATGCCCGAAAAGAGGAACATGGGCGTCATGAACAGGGTATAGAAATAGTTGAAGGAGTCGATGCCCGGAGCCTTTGCGACAAATATCAGCGATATCTCTGCAAATATCAACCCTGTTATGAAGAGCAGGGGGATTGCCAGAATAATGAGCGGGGAGTCTACGAGGCCGAATAAGGATATGACAATGATGATAGTAGAGCCGTAGATGACGCTCTTTGTCGCGCCCCAGATCATTTCAGCCGCGATCAGATCGTCGATATTCACAGGTGTGGCAAGTATGGCGTCAAAGGTTTTCTGGAACACGATGCGCACATAGGTGGAATAGGTGCATTCATAAACAGCCGCAAACATGGCTGAAGAAGCTATCATTCCCGGTGCGATGAAATTGATATAAGGGACTCCCTTTATGTCTGTTACAAACGCCCCGAGTCCGAATCCCATCGCAGTAAGATACAGCACGGGTTCCGCAAAGTTGAGCGCAAAGCTCGACTTGTACAGTTTGGTGTATACCGTCCAGTGGCGCTGCCAGACCCTGAATGCCCGTTTAATATTCAAGCCGACTCCCGGTGATTTTCAGATAGACATCTTCGAGATTTCCGCCATGCATTGCCATCAGGGCCGCAGGTGTGTCGATTGCGATTATCTTGCCTGCATCCATTATAGCCACCCGGTCGCAGAGTTTCTCGGCCTCTTCCATGTAATGAGTCGTGAGGATGAGGGTCATGCCTCCTGCCTTAAGACGGTTGAGTATGTCCCAGACAGAGTGTCTGCTATGTGGATCGAGCCCTGTAGTCGGTTCATCGAGTATGAGCAGGTCAGGATTGTTCATTAGGGACCTTGCGATTAAGAGCCTCTGTTTCATGCCGCCAGAAAGCTGGTTTATCTTGGCTTTTGCCTTTTCATTCAATTCAACGAATCCGAGCAGTTCCAGGGCCTTCGGCAGGGACTCTTTCTTCGGGATGTCGAAATAGCGCGCATATACTATCAGGTTTTCGAGCGCTGAGAGATCAGGGTCGAGATTGTTCTCCTGGGGCATAACGCCTATGCGGGCCTTTATCTCGCTTGCATGTTCCGTCACATCCATATCAAAGACCGTGACCTTCCCTGCTGTCGGGCACATAAAACAGTAAATTGTCTTCATGGCAGAGGTCTTGCCCGCCCCGTTCGGACCCAGGAAACCGAAACACTCGCCCTTCAGGATGTCGAAGTCAATGGCGTCAACGGCCCTCAGAGAATCGTAGTCTCTTATCAGGCCTCTTGCGCTTACAATGTTCATCCAGACATTATAGTATTGAATCGCCGTTTTTACAAAAAAAGGCGCGGAAGGCATGCAGGTTTAGCATTCAAGATTATTTTTTCAAATAACACTATCAAGCACATCATGGGTATCCATATCCAGTCTTGCCATTAAGTTAAAAGCAGTAAGCGGTCGGCTCTAAGTTAAAAACCAACAAAAAAAGACTTCGATGTGGCCACCCATGATGTTTGTTTCAACCAGGTTTTGTTTTCCAATGAGCATTCCGGGTTCAGTTATGTTTTACCTGTCTCACTCCCCGAGCAGAAAATTGCGCATGTGGCGAACCACCAGCTCCTCATTGTTGAGATAAATATAGTGGGTGGAATTTGACAGTTTAATAACTTTCACGCGCTTTATCCCGGAGCTGAAACGTTGAATCACGTCATCCTGCCATACGGTTAGCACTACAATAGAGCGCCTGTATTGTTGCTTCTGCCCGGAGGTCAGAAGCGAATAGTAAGGAGGATCTGTCTGCGGATGGGCAAAGATCCCCAGGGTAGGAGCTGTGATGAGGTCAAACTCCGCAAGCCCGGAGCCTGCTATGATTGCGCTGGTGATTTCTGCAGGTGTTTTGACTGCTCCCACCTTACCGGACTTACTGATCTGAGCAATATTGCAGGTATCGGCAGTCACTCCCCGATATCCCATAGTGCGGACGGTGAATGCGTCGACGTGCTGCGGAGATAATCCATCCCTCATGGTACCAAACGTGTCCGGACCAGGAGCTGCCGGGATTTAATCGTGAAGCTCGCCGTAGTCGTAAGCGTCCAGATAGACAAGCTTGCTCACCCGTTCCGGATATGCCGCGCCGAGTCGGCTCAATTCAACGCCGGCGATGGAATGACCGACGAATATGGCCTTCTGAAAATTGAAGTGGTCAAGTACCATAATGTTGTCTGCGACCCTTGTTTCAAGGTCGTAGCCGTATGAGGGCTTGCTTGAATTGCCGTATCCCCGGCGTGTGATGCCTATGACCCTGAAACGATCGGTGAACTGATAGGCGAAATTATCAAAGATGTGGGCGCTGTTGCCGAGCCCTGTAAGGAACACCATGGGCGTTCCGGAACCGCCCCAGTCAAGGACTTCAAGCGTAATCCCATGATTGTTCCGGATATAATGCGCTTTGTGCCGGGCAGTGTCGAAACAGGCGCGCGCCCTGGTGGTGGACAATTCTCCGGTTGCGCCATAGGCCGCTAAGTTTCCGACATTTCCTTCCGCAGAGAATGCGTCGAGTTCAGCGGTGACTTCACGGGTGTCTCTTGCCCAGGCTGAAGCAGAAACAATGACTGATATGAGGATGACGAATAAGGCAAATGTTCGATAGCGCCTGACTGCGGATCTTTGCAGAATCATATGAACCTTCCTTAATAGTGTTTTCGCGGCTCTTTCTTAATTTATCAGGGTCTCAATCTGCCGGAGGGAAACGGATGGAGAGATCGAGGCCTTTTCTGCGGCATTTGTCTTTGTCGTTCCCTGACCCAGACCACGCAGAGACCAGCCAATATTCACAATATTATACATCGATTGCGGAGAAGTTGACCACAAAACGCAAATATTGCACTTTAGCGTCTGCAAATATTGCATCTGAGACTGAGTCTATTGAAAATATCATGATTATTCAATGGTTCAGCCTATGGCATGTGTATTGCTTTTATAATCCACAGCGTCACAAAATTTATATAGAGGAGATTGGGATGAAGAGTTTTTTATCAGTAGCGCTGGCGGTATCGCTGGCAATGGTTTTGGCAACAGGGGCCTTTGCATTTGGCCCGGCTGGAGGGCCGGGCGCAGGCGGCGGTAATTGCCCGATGGCAGGGACTAACTTGACACCCGAGCAACAGCAGAAGTATACACAGTTCCAGAATGAGACTCTGCCATTAAAGCAGAAGATGATGCAGCTCAGGACGGAGGCAAAGACACTTGGCGCAAAGACCCCAACAGACTGGAATGCGCTTGCTGCAAAGGAAAAGGAAATGGTTGACGTAAGGATTGAGATGCGGAAAAAAGCTGTTGAGAGCGGTTTTGCCGGTTGCGGTATGGGGCACGGCATGAAAGGTCGTGGCGGCCACGGCGGTCACGGGGCCGGCCCGAAAGGCACGTTATAGAGCCATACTAGCAGTTGTAGGGAGCCGAGTGTTTCGGGATACGGTGGCGGCAGCTCAATGAAGCCCTCCTTCAGGCCGCCGTATCCCGTATTCGGCTTTGACAACTAATCGGCAGGTTGACAGCGGCGCAGGTTCTCGGTTATGAATAATTATATGAAAAGATTATTGCCGGCCCTTTTTCTTATGCTCTTTCTCTCTTCTCCCGCTTATGCCCAGTATGAGGACGCAGAGGGATACGATGAGAATACCGAGATCAGGGTTAAGGGAGTTGTAGCCGATATATTGCCGGCTCTAAGAGGGTCTGTAATCCTGATATTCAAGGCGGGGAAACGGGAATACAGGGTTGTTACAGGGCCTCAGAAATATCTTTTGCAGGAAGGCTTTAAGTTCAAGACCGGAGATTCACTGCTGGTGACGGGATCGAAGTTCATAGGCAGGGACGGCTGTCTTTATATCATTGCGCGGCGAATAAAAAATGCAGTCAGCGGCAAGACTCTGTTGTTGAGGGACTCTTCGTTAATTCCGTTATGGCGAAGAGGGTCTTACCGCATGGGGCCGCCGCATCACATGGATCCTCCCAGGATGAGAGACAGGGATTAACCCCTGCGAAATATCGGCCTTCAATTTTAACCCTGAATTGTCATTAGTTAAAATATTCATTGAAAATAATGTGGTGGATATCATGAGCATCCATCTCTCATCTCGCCGTTAAGTAAAAAGCTGTTAGCAGTCAGCTATGAGCTAAAAACTGACGGCAAAAAGTCTTCGATATGGCTGCCCATGACACCTATTTTAGTTTCACAATGACAATTTCGGTTTTATGGAAATCTTTTGGAGGATTTATGGCAATAATAAAAGACAATAACAAATTACGTGAGTGGGCAACACCGCTCACCGGCGGGGCTTTTGTCCTGTCGGCGGTAACCGGGATTATGCTTTTTTTTAAAATCAACCTTGGTCTTGTTAAGGTGGCGCATGAATGGCTGAGCTGGCTTCTGGTGATAGGCGCGATAGTCCATGTCATGGCAAATTGGCGTTCTCTGGCGCTTTATGTTTCGAAACCAGCGGGACGGATTATTTTAGCGCTGTTTTTTCTGCTTCTCTGCGCTTCGATGATTCCCTTTGGTGAAAGTCGTAAGGACCATCCGTTTTCTAGGATATCAAACGCAATGATACAGGCGCCTTTGTCGGCAGTGGCGCAGATAGCAAATCACACGCCTGAAGAGGCTATCGTAATCCTGAAATCGAAAGGGATTCAGGTGGAAGGGAAAGAACAGACCGTTCAGGATATAGCATCCAAGAACAACCAGAATCCCGTTAAAGTGCTCGATATAATTTATTAAGGAAAACAAAAACACCCCTGCGCTTTTTGCGCAGGGGTGTTTACAATAGTACCGCAGCTATTTAACTACAAGCACCGGACATTTCGAATAATCCACAACTTTTGAAGAAACACTGCCGAGCAGAAACTTCTTTGTGCCGTGCCTGCCGTGGGAACCTGTGACGATAAGGTCTACCTTCATCTTCTGAGCTGTTTCGAGTATCTTTTCAGCTGGATCTCCCTGCCTGATAACGGTCTTGACATCTATCGATTTGCCCGAAAGGGACTTCCTGATCTTCTCCATTGAATCGTTCGTCTCCCGGCTGAGCGAGTCCGATATGCGGTTTCTGTCCACATCGGACAGTTCGGTAAGATAAAGCTCGGGCACAACGGCCAATATGGCCAGCGAAGAGTTGAATTTTAGAGACAGTTCCACAGCCTTTTTCAACGCCTTGTCTGAAGACTTAGATCCATCATGGGCGACCAGTATTTTTTGCATGGAATTCCTCCTTGGCTGAAAAACAACTCTTATTAGCCATCAAACCAGTAATGGCAAATTACTACTGAGCGTCTGCAATGCTCTTTGAACCGCTATAACTCTACTATTGTACCATATTCCTGCGTCCCTTGACAAAAATTCGCACAGGAGTGCCCTTAAATGAATAAGTTGCCCTGAGGGACTTTTCAATATAACTGATATGCTGAGGCCTGACACCTGCGGGGTAGTTTACAAAAAGTCTGAAGGTCGGCGGCTCAATGCCTGTCTGCGTTATGTAAAAAAATTTCAGGGGTTTGCCCTTATACGGCGGAAAGGGTTTGCGGGCCAGAATAGATATAAGCAGGTTGTTCAGTTCAGGTGTCTTTATTTTTTTTCTGCGCTCGGCGATTATTTCAGTTATTAAAGGAAATATGTTGGTGATCCTTGTCTTGTTCACTCCGGATGCTGTAATCCATGGGACATACTCCATAAACCAGAGCTTTCTTTTTATCTCACTGCCGAGACGTTTGAATTCCGCCTCCGGGTCGGCTATCAGATCCCATTTGTTGAAGAACAGGAGAGCTCCTTTTCCGAGTTCTTCGGCTATGCCGGCGATCTTCTGCTCCTGCTCCCCGATGCCCTGCGATGCGTCGATCACGATTATTACCACGTCCGCCTTTTCGACGCTGCGCATGGTTCTCATAACCGAAAGACCTTCCAGGGACCAGTCATTTGTTTTTTTCCATATACCTGCGGTATCGATAAAAAGGAATCTTTCTCCATAATAAGAGCAGACGGAATCTATCGCGTCACGGGTGGTTCCGGGCAGCGGGCTGACAATATGCCTGTTTTTGCCGAGCAGCGCGTTGATGAAGGTGGATTTGCCGACATTAGGCTTGCCGATAACAGCGACTTTAGGAACGTAAGTGACCGCCTGCTCCTCTTCAATATCACACAGGGGAACTTCAGATGCGATCTTGTCCATGAGTTCTTCATATCCGAGGCCGGTTGCAGCCGAAACGGGCAGGATATTGTCCGTGCCCAGACTGTAAAAATCTATGAAATCACCTTCCCGCGAGGGCGCATCTATCTTGTTCACCACCTGAAAGACCATTTTCCCCGATGCCCGAAGGATGCCGGCCATCTCACGATCAGCCGGGAGGATGCCCTCCCTGCCGTCCAAGAGATGGATTATCAGATCAGCTTCTTCAATGGCAAAGAGGGCCTGTTCTCTCACCTGTCCCGCAATCTCTTTTGCCTCATGGGGCAGGCCTTCGGGATAGAAGCCGCCTGTATCGATTACAGTGAATTTCTTCCCTTCCCATTCGACAATGCCGTAGTTCCTGTCCCGCGTGACTCCGGGCGTCTCTTCGGTAATGGCAGCCGCGCCGCGCTCCCTGCTTTTCTTCAGCATGCGGTTGAACAGGGACGACTTCCCTACATTTGGTCTTCCGATTATTGCGACCATGTAACTCAATTCAAGTTTTCCCCTTCTGTGATGCCGTAAGACCTGATCTTTTTGTGGAGATTGCTCCGTTCCACAGATATGGCGTCGGCGGTTCTGGATATGTTCCAGTCGTTCTCTTTCAGTTTACGGCAAATGAAATCTTTTTCAAACGCGTCGCGGGCGTCCCTGAGCGTGGCATACGAAAAATAGTCGTCCTGTTTTACGGCAAATCCGGAAGTGAGCATACCCAGCGCCGCAATGTCCCGGGCATTGATGACGGGCGATGTAGTCATTATAACAAGCCGCTCAGTGGCGTTCCTCAATTCCCTGATGTTTCCGGGCCAGTTGTAGGCCATGAACAGCTTTATTGCCTCGGCGTCGAGCTTCTTGGATTTCATCCCGCAATCTTCACTGAAAATCTCCATGAAGTATTCTACCAGTTCCGGGATATCTTCTTTTCTTTCACGCAGCGGCGGCACCCGCAGAGGTATTACATTCAGCCTGAAAAAAAGGTCTTCCCTGAAACTTCCTTTTCTGACCTCTTCCTCAATGTCTTTATTGGTGGCCGCGATTATCCGCACATCGACTTTTATGCTGTTGCCGCTTCCGACCCGCTGGAAGACCTGGGTTTCTATTATGCGCAGCACCTTGGCCTGTGTCTGCAAGGTCATATCTCCGATCTCATCCAGAAAGAGGGTTCCCTCATGCGCAAGTTCGAATTTGCCGATTTTGCGTTCCAGAGCCCCGGTAAAAGAACCCTTTTCATGGCCGAAGAGTTCGCTCTCAATCAGTTCCTGCGGAATCGCGGCGCAGTTGACTTCGATAAAAGGTCCGCCTGAGCGCGGACTTTTTTCGTGCAGCATTCTGGCAACAAGCTCTTTGCCCGAGCCGCTCTCTCCGAGGATCAGCACTCTCGAGCTGCTCTGCCCGGCCCTTTCGATCTGATGCTTAAGGTCTCTCATTTTATCGGATGACCCTATCAGTTTCCATTCCCTGCTGAGGCTCGCCTTCAACTCGCGGTTTTCGTTTTCGAGTTTCTTTCTTTCAATGGCCCGCCTGGCAACCAGCAGCACCTTGTCCAGTGAAAGAGGTTTTTCGAGAAAGTCATATGCGCCCAGATGAGTGGCCTTGACGGCCAGTTCTATGTTGCCGTGGCCGGAGATAATGATAACGGGTATCTCCTTTCCCATCTCGCCTATCCTGGAGAGGGCCTCCAGTCCGTCCATCTCTGGGAGCCAGACATCAAGAAATATGACATCCGGTTTCTTTTCCTTCAGCTCCGACAGCGCCTCTTCGCCGGAAGCGGCTGTCTGGACCTCGTAACCTTCATCCTCAAAGATGCCCTTCAGGCTCTCTCTTATGCCTTCCTCATCATCAACAATTAATACGGTCTTCTTAGCCATTTTTCTCTCCCTGGTTTTGCTCGCCTACCGGTATTTCTATGGTAAAAACGCTGCCTGCAGGATTATTATCCCTGATTATTATACGTCCGCCATGATCCGTAACTATTTTGTTGGCAATCGCGAGGCCCAGCCCGGTGCCACCCTTTCTTTTCGAGAAGTGCGGCAGGAAAAGGCTCTCCTTTTCCTCGTCCGGTATCCCGGGCCCGTTGTCGGCGATGCTGATAAAGACATTGCCGGCGGAGCTGCCGATTGAAATGGTGATAAGGCCGTTCTGCTTCATTGCCTCTATCGCGTTGTCCATTATATTGATCATTGCGCGTTTAAGTTGTTCAAAGTCGATGACGACTTTCGGGATTCCGGCTTCGGAGACGACTTCTATTTTTACTTCCCAGTATCCCCTGTAAAGATTGACGACTGACTCGACCAGTTCCGCCGGATCGGCCGGGGCCGGCGCTATTTCAGGCATGCGGCCGTATTTCGAGAATATGTCGACAAGGCGTCTAAGGCTGTCGACTTCATTAATAATGGTTTGAGTCGATTTCTCGAAAACCGCCCCGAAGTCTTCATCCCTGTTCTTCCATTTCCGCATAAGTCTTTCGGTAGAGAGCCTTATGGGGGTAAGGGGGTTCTTGATTTCATGGGTGATCCTGCGGGCGACCTCCTGCCAGGCCTCGGATTTCTGCGCCTTGATGATATCGGTCAGGTCGTCAAAAACCACCAGCATCCCCAGGGCGGAAGAGGAATATGATTCCCTGATTCCTGTTATTGTGATCCTGAAGGTCTTGAGCCCGCCGCCCTGATTCACCTTTATCTCGCGCTTTATTTCCCGTATATCCTGTCCCTCCATGTCGCGCATCATATGCATGAGATCATCGGAACGGAACAGGGTTATAAGTTTCCGGTAGTCCATGCCCGCGACCTTGTCTTCTTCGAGCCCCAGCATCTCGCGGGCGGCCCTGTTGGAGGTGAGTATCTGTCCGTTGTTGTCGAGGAAGAGGACTCCGGAAGTGATATTCTGCAGTATGTTTTCCAGGTACAACCTGCGCGTGTCTGATTCAAGATAGGCCCGTTCGAGCGACAGCTTGCTTTCCTTCAGCTGCGTGACCATCTGGTTGAAGGAATTGACGAAGGTGCCTATTTCATCCCTGCTTGTGACCTGCACCTGTATGTTCAGGTCTCCGGCAGCTATCTTTTCCGTCGCCTCCGCCAGCCCCTGTATAGGTGTAGTAATATCCCTGGATATCTTAAGCGCGAACCATAGCGCGCTGAACACCATTATCAGGGTCAGGAACCCGAGCAGGAGGATAAAGTTCAGGTTCAGCGGCGTCTTGAGATGAACGCGTTTAAGATGGTCCTCATGCGTCATACGCAGTTTTTCGGCCCGCCTGGACATTTCCGGAGGCAGGACGATTTCGGCTATAATAACGCCCTTTCCTGCCGGGACCACTGCCCTGATAATATCTCCCTGGGACCGGGAGATCACCTCAGCGCCTTCAATGCCCCTGAACCCCTCTTTCAATAAGTCGGTTGCATTAGCCGGCGGGTCGGAGAGCCTGTTGATGAATATCCCGGGTGACGAGACATAAGATCCTTTTGCCGCATGGCGGGCTGCAAGCAGAACGCGCTCTCTTTCGTAATCATAAAAAGACCTGGCAAGATCGACTGCCGTGCTGACAGGCTCATTCAGCTGGGGAGAAAAGAGGCGGTTGAAATAATCGGTCGCCAGGCCGCTTGCGGCGAGAAAGAGAAACAATGAAGGGATCATAATCAGCGTTACAAATATGGTGACCAGCTTTGTCCTGAACTTGTAGCCGGGGGCTTTGTGGCGCATATCCATGAAGAGCCTGTAGAGGTTTTTACCAACAAAAAAAACAAGCGTGAGCAGGAGAGCTATATTGACGGTAAGCAGTCCGGCCAGCAGAAAGCGTGTTATGGCGTCCAGGCTTTTGAGTTTAATGAAGTGGACCTGCAATGCGGTAACCAGGACCAGGCCGATTATCAGTCCCAGGGTTATCAGCAGAGGTCTCAGTATATTCATTTAGCTCCCTGCTGCGTATTGAGCCTGAACAGATTCGTCTCTTTGACGGAGCTGAGTTCCGTCTTGGGCAGAAAGAAGAACAGGAGATCAACAACTGAGGGCAACGCAAATATACGCGATTCAGCCGAAACCCTTATGAAATATTCGCTTTCATTATCCATATCGATATCGGCAAGACTGACCTGCAGGTCGCCTCCCCAGGCTATCATGGAACTGATATCCTTGAACCTCTTGTCGGTTTTCCTCTGGTCCCAAAGAACTGTGCCGACATATTCCCTCTTGATTGGGTTGCTATAGAGCGATTTTACGACTACCGTGCCCTTAATTGGTTCATTCGGCAGGAGATTGCGGTTTCTTATAAGGTCGACGGTATATATGATCTCCTTGGACAGACCGGCATTAAGGTCGTCGATTATCTTCTGGTCGAACTGGAGAGAGGCGTTAACTATAATATCCCTGTTTACCTGCCTGAAAGTTATTGTCGTTATATCCGAGGCGTCTCCCCGGACGGGAACGTATAAAAAAGCGGACGCAAAAAAAAGGACGACGGCTGCTTTACAAATAAGCGTCATAGCGTTGTTCAATCGCATATTTCTCCTGATATTCACAACCGCGCATTTATCCCCTGACTTGCAAAATGAGTGAATTTATCTTAATTATACCATAGCGATGAAGCTCCGATTCGTTCTCCATGATCGTTTCATCGGTTTCCGGCAGGGCCGGTGAAATTGCCTTGACCGAACGGGTTAATGGTATTATAGGCATGCAGTATCAGGGATGTGGGATCTTTTGATGCCCTGTGCCCCGGCTTCAGTATCAAGACTGCTAATACATATGGAGGGAATATGCTGCCTCAACTGAAATATGACGAAAAGGGACTGATACCGGCTATTGTCCAGGACGTGGAAAACGGCGATGTGTTGATGATGGCTTATATGAACGAGGCTTCGCTCGGGATGACGCTGGATTCGGGGTTTACGCATTTCTGGTCGAGGTCGAGACAGGAGTTCTGGAAGAAGGGCGGGACGTCCGGCGATGTGCAGGAGGTTAAAGAGATGTTTTATGACTGCGACGCCGATACGCTCCTTGTAAAGGTGATACAGCACGGCAAGGGAGCTTGTCATACAGGTAACAGGACCTGCTTTTTTACGAAGATAGAAAAGTAACGTCTGAGGTTTTCGGGAGGAGATATGTCCGACTGTATATTTTGCAAAATTGCGGAAAAGAAAATACCGGCAAAAGTTGTATACGAAGACGACGCTGTGCTCGCGTTTGAGGATTTGAGTCCGCAGGCGCCTGTCCATATCCTTATAATCCCCAAAAAGCATATCGCCACGCTGCTTGACGCGGGAGATGAAGACCTGAATCTGTTCGGCAGGATAGTGAAGGCAGCCAACAATATTGCTCGTGATAAGGGTATTGCCGAGAGGGGATTCAGGCTGCTTGCCAACTGTAACTCCGAGAGCGGCCAGTCTGTCTTTCACATCCACTTTCATCTGCTCGGCGGCAGGGCGATGCATTGGCCTCCGGGATAGCAGATGCCGGGAGGGCCTGAAGCCTGTATGCCGGAGAAAAGACGATATACGCTGATAGGCAAGGAGACCGTTTGGGAGGGTCGCTTTATCAGGACCGTACTGCTCGAATATAAAGATAAAAGGGGCGGGCAGCGGAAATGGGAAGCAGTCGAAAGGCTCAACTGCAACGGGATAGTCGCCATTATCCCTGTTACCTGCGATGGCGACCTGTTGCTGATACGTCAGTTCAGGCCCACCATGAACTGTTTTGTCATAGAATTCCCCGCAGGACTGAACGATAAGGGTGAGGACCTCCTTACGGCCGCAAAACGCGAACTGGTTGAAGAAACCGGGTACATGAGCGACACTCTGTATTTTATGGCAGAAGGGCCTATATCAATTGGTCTGTCTACAGAGATGCTGACTGTCTATATTGCAACAGATGTCCGGCCCGCTCCGCAGGAAATGAGGGAAAAATATCCTATTGATGAAACAGAGGATATCGAGCTGATTAAAGTCCCGCTGTCGTCCGCGTATGAAACCATAGAGGCATATCGTAAAAAGGGCGACCTTGTAGATATCAAGATTTATGGGTTTGTCGAACTTGCAAGGCAGAGGGTGGTGGCCAGGGGAAAGGAAATAAATTGAAGGCAATAGCTCTGTCAGCCCGGCTGAAAGACGCTTTGCAGAAATTTATTGTCAGTTTAAAGCCTTCTGAATCTGCTATTCTTGCTATTGTAGCCGTGCTGGTCGGTCTTGGCAGCGGAATAGGTGTCTGGCTTTTCGGCCGGCTTATCAATCTGACGCATGAATTCTATTTTGGCGTTATTGGCGCTGAAATTTCACAGTTTGGGGCCTGGACGATCGTATTGATTCCGTGCCTCGGGGGGCTGGTGGTGGGATTGCTGGCCCGTTATTCCATCTATATACATAAAGAAAAATTCGCCGGCGTGGCTGAAATCAAGAGGTCGGTTGCGCTTGAAAACGGCAGGCTTCGTTACAAACGGGCTCCTGCGCGTATTTTCGCTTCTATACTGTCCATAGGCTCAGGAGCATCGGTCGGTCCCGAAGACCCCTCGGTGCAGATAGGGTCCAACTTCGGTTCAATGATCGGACAGATAATTCAGTTGCCCCCTGAGCGCATCCGCGCGCTGACAGCAGCCGGGGCTGCAGGTGGAATAGCTGCGGCCTTTAATGCGCCGATTGCAGGCGTGTTCTTCGCAATGGAAGTAATCCTCGGAAGTCTTGGAGGACGGGCTTTCGGTTTCCTTGCTCTGGCTGCAGTGGCTTCTGCCGTATTCACACAGGCTGTCTTGGGCAGAGAGCCCGCTTTCCACGTGCCGCACTACACATATAACTCCCTTTGGGAGCTGCCCCTGTATTTTGCGCTCGGACTGATAACCGGCCCCATAGCCGCTTTCTATGCGCGCATGATCCATGTAATGAAAGACCGTTTTGATAAATGGAATGTGCCGCGACTGGTTAAGCCCGTCGCTGCCGGGTTTATTCTCGGGGTAGTCGCCATCTGGCTTCCCGAGGTCTTGGGCTTCGGGTATGCGACCATCGGGGATGTGCTCAAAGGCGCGATGCCTCCGCTGCTAGCGCTTATCGGACTATTTGTGGCCAAACTGTTACTGACCCCTATTTGCCTCGGAGGAGGTTTCTTCGGCGGGGTGTTTGCGCCCGCGCTCTTCATCGGCGCAATGCTCGGGGCGGCATACGGCGTTGTGGTCCAGGAGTTATTCCCCGCGCTTAATCTCGAACCATCAGCCTTCGCTCTTGTCGGTATGGCTGCAATGCTTGCGGGCGCCATACATGCGCCCTGGACCGCCATCATAGTGATGTTCGAAATGACCGGCGATTACCATATCATTCTGCCGCTGATATTCGCCACAACCATAAGCCTTGTCGTCTCGCAGAGGATAGAGCGCGAATCGGTCTATACAATCGGACTTGCGAGGGCTGGTATCCATCTGGATCATAAACCTCATTCAGCGGAACACAAATAGCTGATCAGTCGTTTACCCCGGATGTGTTGCGTCGCGGATGCTCCCTCGGATTTGCATAGGCTGAACAGGTGACATATTTGTAATATCTACAATTTTGTCCTACTTTTTTTGTAGGACAAGACCCTAAATTCAACAGGGTAAAGTAATCCGCATATCCAGCTGTTTCGCCCTAAAAGCCGCCCTGCATGCGCTTAACCGGCATGTATTTGTACGATCGAAGCATCATATTTTCTCTGGCGCCATATATGCAAATTATCACAAAACAAAGGAATATGACTCCAGGGGGGGGATTATGTCAATCACAAAAAAGCTTTTGCTTATTATTTTCGCTGTTGTCGTAACGCTGAATATTGTTACGGCCTTTTTCACAGATCGACTTATGCAGGCAAGCGTGACAGTCGAAGCCGTTTTAATCGGCGTTGGGATCGCAGGCTGCATACTGAGCGGGGCGCTGGTCTCGTTGACAATGGCAGTTTTTTTAAGACCCTTGAAAAGCCTGCAGAACCAGGTTAACAAAATCGCCGACGGCGATCTCAGGAATACGATACAGTTGGAAGGAAACGGTGAGATCGGCTGGCTGGCTGAAGATCTGAACAGGATGATCCATTCTCTCAATAAGATGATTAATGGGATCCTGCTGTCCGCCAATTCGGTTGTGGCGATTGTGGATACGCTTGAGATGAGTTCTGAAAGGACCGCCGAAGGGGCCAGAGAACAGGCGGATCAGGCAACCCGGATAGCTGCTGCCGCAGAACAGATGTCCCAGACTATCAACGCTATCGCGCATAACGCGAGTTTTGCAGCTGCGACATCCGCCGAGACAATGGATGTGACGACAAGGGGCAGGAAGGCCGCCCTAGAAGCAATGCAGACTGCGGGCGACGCGACCGCCAGTGTGAGCGATCTGGAGGGAATGATGGCGAGGTTGAGCTCCAAAACCGAGGAGATCTCCGGGATTACATCCGTTATAAAGGATATCGCCGACCAAACAAGCCTTCTGGCGCTGAATGCCGCGATTGAGGCTGCGCGGGCCGGCGAACAGGGTCTCTGTTTTTCTGTAGTGGCCGATGAGGTAAGAAAACTCGCCGAAAAGACGATCAATTCCACCGGCGATATTTCGGCTACGGTCATGTCTGTCAGCAGTGAGACTGATGACACAGTTAAATCGATGTCCGATACATCCAGACAGGTTTCACTCGCAGTTTGCAGTTTCAGCGATATCGGCAACCTTCTTCATGATATAGACGAAAAGTCGCATATTGTGCAGGACCAGATCACGTTGATCGCTGCGGCCATAAAGCAGCAGCATGTCTCTTCGGAAGAGGTGGCGAGGAATATCGAAAAGACATCGGAAATTGCGCATGAGACCGAAAAGATGTCCGGCAGGATCATGACAGGGATAAAGAAGCTGTCCTGCACAGCAGAGGACCTTTTCTCCGCAGGCTGGAAATTCCGTCTCTTCATACACCGTGAAGCCTGCGGCATTGTGCGTGACATATCCAAGGCGCCGGAGATTATTTCGATGTTCAGCTTCAGGCAGGAATCTTATCTGAATAATGCTATAACCCGGCATCCCTTTATGGAACTGCTGTATGTTACAGACACAAGCGGCCGCCAAATCACAAAAAACATTGCCCCGGCCGGCTTTGAGGCAAAGTACGGCTCAACTGGTTTGGGCATGGACTGGTCGTCAAGGCCGTGGTTTACGGGCGTAATGGCGTCAGGGAAGCCGCATATCACTGACCTATATCGGTCGGAGGCAACAGACAGTTTCTGTTTCACCATTTCATCCTTGATAAAGGATGAGAGAGGCAGGACTATCGGCGTTCTGGGGGCGGATATCAATCTGTCGAAACTCCTTGCGCCGGAAAGAAAGGCGGCTTGAATATAATGAAAGATAACGATAAGAGCGAAACCGCACTGTGCGAAACCGGCGCGCAGGCGTCCTCAATAATGCGGCAGGTGAGGCTGTTGACACGTTTCCAGCCGATCGTCTCCATAAGGAAGATGGATGTTGTGGGTTTCGAGGGCCTGAGCCGGGGGCTTGCCCCGGACGGGGATAGACTGATAGCTCCCGACATCCTTTTCGACTCTGCGCGTGAAAGTGGTTGTTTGCTGGAACTGGACAGATTGTGCAGGGAAAATACACTCCGTAATTTTCTGGAAAAAATTCATGCTCATGATAAAAGGAGCCTTGTTTTCATGAACTTCGAGGCTTCCCTGCTGGATGAAGGCGCCTGCGGTTCCGGACATTTGATGGGTCTTGTATCAGAGCTGCGTCTTGATCCGTCAAATATAGTCATAGAGATAGTCGAGTCAAAGGTGCGGGATATAACAGCCCTGAAGAAGTTCGTGAGGACCTACCGCGATTACGGCTTCATTATAGCCCTTGACGATATAGGGGCAGGATACTCGAATCTGGACCGGATATCCCTGATCAAACCCGATGTCCTCAAGATTGACAGGGAAGCGCTGAAAAATATCCATCTCAGTTATCACAAGCAGGAGGTATTCAGGTCCATTACAAATATGGCCCGCAATATAGGCGCAATAGTTGTCGCTGAAGGAGTTGAGACCGAAGAGGAAGTCCTCCAATGTCTGGAACTTGGAGCGGATTTGTTTCAGGGCTACTATTTTGCGAAGCCCGGCGAGGCGGATACGGTAATCCGAGACGGTCTGCTCCGGGAAAAGATCATCGGTATAGCGGCCCGGTATAAGGACAAAGAGGTTAATAAGATGAGGGAATGCCGGCAGAGGCAGGGGCTGTATGCAGGGATCATTAAAAAGATAGTAAACGGACTTTCTTCTTCTGCACTCATAGATTGTGAGGACAGGCTTAGAGATATTCTCAGGGAGAACCGCTTTGTCGAGGCCCTTTATATTGTCGATGATCGGGGGTTCCAGATAACCGATACAATAATCGACTCCGAACTTTTCGCGAAGCGCCACAAACTCTTTCAGCCCGCTCAAAAGAGAGACGACCAGTCCATGAAGGAATATATATATCCGATACTTAATACAGGGTTGAATAGATATACGACGGCCCGCTATATTTCACTGGCTACCGGGAATATATGCAGAACGGTAGCGTTCGTCTTCAGGGACAGGGAGAGGAACAAATATATACTGTGCGTTGATTTCAAAGAAGACGGTAACGTCTGAAAACGGGCTGAAGGGAGAAACGCTCTGACAGCGCCCGCCAAATGCGCATCGCGCCCTACATTAACTTGTGGTAAAATATGCACGGGTTCCGGAAACACGGTGAATCTCCCGGCCGTAGGACGCCTGGGAACAGGTGGATCGCGTGTGGGGTTGTGGGAGTCCCACCCGGGACCGAGTCCTGTGGGAATTGTAGGGGCACGTTGCAACGTGCCCCTATCTATGGCAGTCAACGTACCGGTTTGCCCGGCACGATGTTCCACAGGAGCAAAGCCATTCATGGCGCATGCGATGGTTCGATTTCGAGCAGTCTGTCGCAGTTTGGATAATGAGAAACATTACGTGTTGCGAGATGTAAATCATGAACAATGGCGACTGCGTGATTAATACAATCTATGGCGTCGAGAGTTTCCCCCTGTTTTCGCTGCGCCCGGTAGAGATCACCGGCAACCCTGGATATCTGCGTAGTGATGGGTAAAATATTGCACGCCCGGATGAAGTCTTCCGTAAATTCTTTTTCAGAATCACGCATGCCTGCGTATAATTCAAAAAGTGTTGTTGCGCTGAGAAAGGCGGCATCACTGCGCCAGAGTTTCTTCAGCAGCTTGAGCGCATATTCTTTGCCTCTGAGGTAGTCTATGGCAACGTCGGAATCAATTACTACGCGACGCATAGCTCCTCTTCCGCGTTTTCCTGATCTCGTTCACGAGCTCCACGCTCTCCTGTTCCCGCTGCTCCCAGCTCCCGAAGCTTGAGATCGCCTTTTCAACCTTTTTCTGCCTCATATACTCACGAAGCGCAACGGTAATCAGGGAGCTAAGGTTATCAGACGAAGCACGGGCTTCGGAAAGCAGCTCTTCGGGAATGGAAATGGATGTTTTGACCAGTGACATATATTCCTCCTCTGATGGTCATACCTATAGATAATATAATAACATAATACCAAAGAGTATTCCAGCAGTGTTTGAAACCGGCAGGATCATGGTTCGACAGGCTCACCATGGCAGGGGCGTCAGTCCATACCCGTAGCGAGTAGCGCATCCGAATATTTTTTATCTATTACAAGTATATGGTCCTGGAACCAACTCCACAGAAAGTCTGACAATTCCCTGTTTACAGCCTTTTTGCCCGTATTTATCTCACCGGCCAGCTCAAATAACTTTGCGATGAAAGCCTGATGCTCGCCCTTGTGGGAGATAACATCCGGGTATTTGAAGATAGACATGGCGGATTCTTCGGCAGAGAAGTGGTAAGAGCAATAACTTGAAAGCTGCGAAAGCGCGTCTTAGGAGGTTTTCCGGGCATTCTCCGTGTCCTTCAGGCTGTCAAGCTCATTGATCAGAGCGATTATCCGTTTGTGATGTGTATCGAACTCCTTAATGCCTACAGACATACTTTTATCCCATTCAATCATGTTCATTGCTCCTCATTCATGTTATTTTGCGTCTATGTAAATTATACTTACTATTGCCTTGGTGGCAAATCCCGTCGCGAAATTCCTTCGGGTAGTTGAGCTATCCGGCTATAATGAATTTATAGAGACTGGTTTCACTCAATATTCCTGTCAGGAGGGCAATTATGAGGGTAATAGTTATAGGGGCAACCGGGACAATAGGAATGGCGATTATAGAGGCTATTGACGACCGGCATGAGGTAATAAAGGTGAGCGGAACCAGGTCGGCGATTACGGTAGACCTGGCTGACAAAGCTTCTATTGCCCAAATGTTCCAGCTTACGGGTCGTGTCGATGCGGTAATCTCAGCAGCCGGCCTTGCAACATTCGGCCCTCTCCCGAAGCTTACTGATGCGGATTTTGCGCTGGGCTGCGGAAACAAAATGATGGGACAGGTGAATGTTGTTCGAGTGGGTCTGGACTATGTTAATGACAACGGAGTTTTCATTCTTACAAGCGGTATACTTAGCCGCAAGCCCATGAAGGGATCTGCCGCGATCAGCCTGGTAAATTCGGGGCTGGAAGGCTTTGGCAGGGCCGCTGCGCTCGAAATGCCTCGCGGCATACGAATAAACGTGGTAAGTCCCAACTGGGTGATCGATACGCTTAAAGCCTTCAAAATGGATCCTTCTATTGGAACACCTGTCGAGGTGGTTGCAAGGGCTTATGTGAGTGCGCTGGAAGGCAGCATGAACGGACAGGTAATCGATGCGGTAAACGCATAGCGCTCAATCATTAATTATAAGGAATAGCAGGGCCTGGTCAACCGCGATCTCCGTCATTGCAGGCGCAGGTCTTGCGACTGCTCGTGAATAGAATATGGGCCCACAAAAGGCGCCCCTAAGGGATATCGAGAGGAAATGTTAGGAGCTCTCGATTTTTTCCGCCTCGTCGATCAGCATGACCGGGATGTCGTCTTTTATGGGATATTTGAGCTTGCAGGCATAGCATGCCAGGTAGTTTTCGCTCTCATTGTATTCCAGAGCGCCCTTGCATTTAGGGCATGCGAGTATGTCGAGCAGTTCTTTTTTCAGCGCCATCTATCCACCTCCGATTGCCTTGTCAAGACGTTTTAATACGCGGTCCTTCCCTACTATCTCGAATACTTCGTATATGCCGGGGCTGGCGGTCCCCCCGGTTATTGCGACCCTTGCGGGCTGAGCCAGGGCTCCGAGTTTGACCCCGTTCTTTTCGACTACTGAGGCAAACGCCTTTTCGATTTCTGAAAAGCCGAATTCCGCAAGTCCGGCAAGTTCGTCCCTCAGTTCCGCAAGCAGCTTCAGGCCTTCAGGTTTCATGAACTTATCTTTTGCCTTCTGGTCCATTACTATCTCGTCCGCAATATAATATGTCATCGAGTGGGCCAGTTCTACCAGTGTCCTTGCGCGTTCACGCAGGGTGAGAACCGCCTTCGAGAGCCACTGCATATCAAGGAAATGCCCTTCGGGGATCAGCCTGGTCTTTTCGAGGAACGGCATGACGAGTTCCGCCAGTTTTTCGGGAGGCGTGTTCATTATGTATTGGCTGTTTAGCCAAATCAGTTTTTCGGGGTTGAACACTGCGGCGGACGATCCCACATTCTCAAAAGAAAAGTATTTGACAAGTTCGTCGCGGGTAAAGACCTCCTGATCGCCGTGAGACCATCCGAGCCGCACAAGATAATTCATCAGCGCCTCCGGCAGGTATCCCATATCTTTGTATGCCATAACCGATGTGGCGCCATGCCTCTTGCTGAGTCTCGCCTTGTCCGCGCCGAGTATCATGGGCAGATGGCCGAACCTGGGCGGCTCCCAGCCGAAGGCGTGGTAGATGTGGAGCTGTTTCGGTGTGTTGTTTACATGGTCGTCGCCCCTGATCACATGGGTTATCTTCATATCGATGTCATCCACGACAACGACAAAATTATAAGTCGGTGTTCCGTCGGAGCGGAGGATCACCATGTCTTCGAGAAGGCTGTTTTCGAACTCGATCCTGCCCTTGATCATGTCGTCGACTACAGTCACACCTTCCTGCGGCATCTTGAAACGCACGGCAAAGGGCTTGTCCGCAGGGGCTTCGGTGAGGTTCCTGCATCTCCCGTCGTATTGAGGTGTTCTTCCCTCTGAGAGCGCCTGCTCCCGCCTCTGCTCAAGTTCTTCAGGTGTGCAATAGCAGCGATACGCCTTGCCTTCAGCCAGCAGGCGATCGACATAGCTTCTGTATATGTCGAATCTGCCGGTCTGTCTGAACGGGCCTTCGTCCCAGTCGAGACCGAGCCACTTCATGCCCAGAAGGATGGCTTCGATATATTCATCCGTGGACCGGGACGTGTCGGTGTCTTCTATCCTTAATATGAATGTTCCTTTATTGTTTCTCGCAAACAGCCAGTTGAAGAGGGCTGTCCTCGCTCCGCCTATATGCAGATGGCCGGTCGGGCTCGGCGCGAACCTGACCCTTATTGAGTCGCTCACATAAACCTCCCTGAAATACAAAGTGAATCTCATAATACCTGATGGGGACAGGCCGATTCAAGGCGGCGGACCCGGCTTTACAGGGTAATCCCGCATATGTTACTCTATTTATCTAAAAAACTGCTGGATTCCGGGCAGTTATCAGACTCCGTTGTTAATGAGTATATAGCAGAGGAAGGTGGTGAGAGCATGTTTGATACGCAAAAGAAGAAAGAGATCATTGATTCTTACAAAATCCATGACACGGATACGGGTTCTGCGGAGGTGCAGATAGCTCTTCTCAGCGAGAGGATCAATTATCTGACCGAGCATTTCAAAATCCACTCGAAGGATCATCATTCGAGGAGAGGTCTTTTGAAACTTGTCGCCAAGAGGAAGAAGCATATCAGTTACCTGAAAAACTCAGATAAAGCCCGCTATGCCGCTGTTCTTGGGCGTCTCGGCCTTAGGAAGTAGTATTCTCATTCACTACACGGAACTGTATTAAAGCACATAATTGGGAGATAGAAAAGGAGTTAAATGACAAGTGTAGAGATGGAGATCAAAGGCAAAAGGCTGATCATCGAGACAGGACAGATGGCAAGGCAGTCCGATGGATCAGTTGTAGTAAAGTATGGCGACACTATTGTTCTCGCCACGGCAGTAGCAAGTAAAACCGCAAGAGAAGGACTCGATTTTTTCCCGCTGACAATAGATTATCAGGAAAAAACATATGCTGCGGGCAAGATACCCGGCGGCTTTTTCAAGCGCGAGGGTAAGCCTTCTGAAAAAGAGGTGCTGACTTCCCGCCTGATAGACCGTCCCATGCGGCCGCTGTTCCCTGACGGTTTTTATTGTGAGACCCAGGGCATAGCGTCGGTTCTTTCCTATGGAAACGAAAATATCTCGGATATGCTCGGTATTATCGGTATATCCGCGGCAATTCATATCTCTAACATACCCTTTGGCGGCCCTGTAGGCGCGGTCAGGGTCGGAAAGATTGAAGGCGAATTGGTCATCAATCCGGATGTTACGGAGTCCGAAGCCCTGGAGCTCAACCTGGTTGTGGCAGGCACCAGAGACGCAGTGATCATGGTCGAAGGCGGAGGATCCGAGATTTCGGAAGAGGCCCTGCTGGAGGCCATAGCTTTTGCGCATCGGGAGATCGTGAAGATAGTAGCCCTTCAGGAAGAACTCAGGGAAAAGGTGGGCAAGGAAAAGAGGCCGCTCTCTCCTGTTGAGGAATATCCTGAACTGACTTCAGCGGTCAGGCAGTATGTGTCAGGCAGGATTCAGGAGGCAATTCGTATTCCCGGCAAGCATGAACGCCAGGGCGCGCTGGATGTTATTCTCGCTGAGACTGTCAAACATTTCAATACTCCGGAGAACGCCACGCGCTTCAGGGGCAACGCAGAGAGTGATCTCACCAGGGCGATCGCAAACATCTTCGACGGCTACGAAAACGAGATAGTCAGAAATACCATTATAAATGAAGGTGTAAGGGCCGACGGCAGAAGGACTGATGAGATAAGGCAGATATCATGCCACACGGGTCTGCTTCCAAGGGCACATGGCTCAGCCCTTTTCATCAGGGGCGAGACGCAGGCGCTGGTCGCAACTACGCTGGGCACCGCAGATGACGAGCAGAAGATTGATTCCCTTGATGGGGAGACATACAAGAAATTCATGCTGCATTACAACTTTCCCCCGTTTAGCGTGGGCGAGGTCAAGCCGCTGCGTTCACCCGGCAGACGCGAGATAGGGCATGGCGCCCTTGCGGAGCGGGCGATAAAATATGTTCTTCCATCGAGCGAGGTCTTTCCTTATACGATCAGGCTCGTGTCGGACATCCTCGAATCGAACGGTTCATCCTCAATGGCGACTGTTTGCGGCGCAACTCTTTCACTCATGGACGCAGGTGTTCCGATCAGCGCGCCGGTGGCGGGTATTGCCATGGGCCTGATAAAGGAAGACGACAAGGTTGTTGTGCTGACCGATATCCTCGGGCTTGAGGATCATCTCGGCGATATGGATTTCAAGGTTGCAGGGACAGCAAAGGGCATTACCGCCTTTCAGATGGATCTGAAATGCGGCGGTGTCAGCAGTGAGATTCTCGAAAGCGCGCTTGCGCAGGCCAAAAAAGGCCGGATGCATATCTTAGGGAAAATGGCCGAGGCATTGCCTGCGGTCAGGGAGAACCTCTCGCCGCATGCGCCGAGGATTTACACGGTGCATATCAAACCAGACAAGATAAGGGAGGTCATCGGCAGCGGCGGCAAAGTAATTCGCGGCATTGTCGAGCAGACCGGATGCAAGATAGATATAGATGACAGCGGGGCGATAAACATCGCATCCGCAGATGAAGAATCGGCCAAAAAGGCCATAGAAATAATCAACGGCATTGTGGCCGAGGCGGAATTGAACAAGATCTATAAGGGAAAGGTTGTCAGGATCGCCGACTTTGGCGCCTTTGTGGAGATAATGCCCGGCACGGACGGTCTGCTCCATATTTCCCAGATATCCGACAAGAGGATAGCCAAGGTCACTGATGAGCTGAATCTTGGGGATGAGATCATGGTCAAGGTTATTGAGATAGACAACCAGGGAAGGATCAGGCTCAGCCGTAAAGAGGCAATGAAAGAGACACAGGGTAATTAACTCAAGCATAATGGTTAACGGGCCTGACCTCTATTGGGCCATGCCCGTTTATTATTCCCTTATTCAGATTTACAGCCTACCGGAGACTTATGTTTACTAGAAAATTTCTTGAAAATGGCATACCCGTTGTAATGGAACAGGTCAAGAGCTCCCGCGCCTTTATCATCGGCATATGGGTGAAGATCGGCTCGCGACATGAGACAGCCGAACAGAGCGGCATCGCGCATTTTCTTGAGCACATGCTTTTCAAAGGCACGGAAAAGCGCACTGCCAGGGATATTGCCGTAGATATCGACAGTCTGGGCGGCGATATTAACGCCTTCACTTCGAGAGAGCAGACAGCTTTCTATGTAAAGGTGCTTGACGAATATGTCGATCACGGCGTCGAACTGCTGACCGATATATTTCTTCATTCCACTGTGCCCGCAGATGAGATGGAAAAGGAAAAGGGTGTGATCAAGGAAGAGATAAAGATGGTCGAGGACACTCCCGATGACTATGTGCATGATCTCTTCAGTAAGACGGTATGGGGAGAGACAGGGCTGGGGCAGCCGGTGCTCGGAAGTCGCGAGACAGTCAAGGCCTTTACCAGGGACGATCTCATGTCTCATATCGGGAAGTATTATGGCACTGCCGACACGGTGATTTCATGCGGCGGCAATTTTGAGGCGGACTATGTTGTCAACCTTCTCAATCAGTCTTTCGGCAGCCTCAGCAGCGGTTCTGAACCCAGGGCGTCCGCGCAGCCGGAGTTCATAAAGCGTATGGACATTCATACCAGAGACTCGTCGGAGGCTCATATCTGCATTGGTCTGGAGGGCCTTCATTATTCGAATCGTGAACGCTATGCCCTGTCTCTGCTTAATACGATACTGGGGGCCAGCGTCAGTTCGAGACTCTATCAGGAGGTCAGGGAGAAAAAGGGCTATGCATACAGCATATATTCGTATTTGGCTTCGTATCTCGACGCCGGATCCTGGGTGGTTTATGCAGGCACCGGCCGCAAGAAGGCGGCTGCTGTAGCTGAACTCATTCTAAAGGAGCTAACCGGGCTTCATCAGACGATTGACGAGGCCGAACTGCGGCGCGCCAAGGACCAGCTCAAGGGGAATCTTGTGCTTGCCATGGAATCGGTAAGCAGCAAGATGCAGAGCAATGCGCGGCAGGAGATCTATTTCAGAAGGCATTTCTCCCAGCAGGAGATGATGAAAAGGATAGAAGCGGTAACCCTTGATGAATCCAGGGATTTGGCCGTCAGGCTCACCGGCAGCGGCAAGATCAGCCTTACGGCGTTGGGGCCTGTGAACGATGAGGATTTCAAAGGGCTGATATAGGCAATGTTATATCAGTAATAGGCATCCATCTCTCGTCCTGCCGAAACTACGCAGCATGTCACATAAACGTGATCAACAGGTAACCGCTTGATATTCTATTCTCAAATTGAAAATGGTATCCTGCGCCGGGACATCGATATGAATGCCCATTACGGCCGACTTATTTCTGTAAGAAATACACATTTCTCGTCTCGCCATGTTTCACAAGCGGCGACGTCAAGTTGGATTATTCGGATATTAATACCAGATATAGTTATTAGTGAACGTAAAGAACCGTCAGGGGCGGCCAATGCGAAGTCACGGCGCAGGGATACCGTCTTCTATTTTAAAATATAGATGTCCTGCGGTCTTCTGTTGTTTCTGTTGTGAAATAATATTCTGCGTAGTTTTGGCGTGACGAGAAGTGGCTGCCCCTGACGGATATACTAATTATTTTAATTAAGATTGCCGGTTTATTTTACTTTTATTCATTTTTCCTTTTAAACTTAACGAATGCTTCGCGAACTGCGCATCAGGGACTTTACCATCATCGACGACCTTTCTATCTCTTTCGGGGAGGGGTTCAATGTCCTGACAGGAGAGACAGGGGCCGGCAAGTCGATTATTGTCGATGCGCTGGGCCTTCTGCTCGGTGAAAAGGCGTCGCAGGACCTTATCAGGAGCGGCTGCGATGAAGCGAGGGTCGAAGCATATTTCGATCCTGCCCATATCCGGCTGCTGGATGATTTGAGCATAGACGGCAGTGACGGTCTTATCCTCAGGCGTCAGCTTCCGGCCAGGGGCAAGGGGCGCGCCTATATCAACGACACTTCCGTGAGCCTTCAGACCATTGCAGCCGTCGGCAGGGAACTCGTGGATATTCATGGTCAGCACGAACATCAGGGGCTGCTGAAAAGGGAGAGTCATCTGGAGATAGTCGACTCTTTCGGAGGGTTGTCTGATGATGTATCGTCATTCCGCTCTCTTTACGATGCGGCGCTTGAACTCAGGGGAAGGATTATCACAATCAAAACGAGTATACGCGACCGCGAACAGAGGATGGAATACCTGCGGTTCCAGATATCGGAAATAGACTCGGCGGCCCTGACTGCCGGGGAAAAACATGCGCTTGAAGAGGAACGGGCCGTGCTGATGAACGCCGGAAAGCTGAAGGAATCGGCTGAGACCGCATATGGTCTTCTTTACGGCGCAGAGGGCTCTGCCCTGGAACAGCTCTCAAGGATTGTAAATAATGTACGGGATATGTCCCGCATAGACCGAGGGGCTGAAGAATCCCTTGCGCTCCTGCAGTCCGCCATACCCCTTGTCGAAGACGCATCCGGCCTGCTGAGAAAGCTTAAAGAAACCTATGATATTGATCCGGACAGGCTGACTACGGTTGAAGAGCGGCTGGATCTGATAAGGAAACTTGAAAAGAAATATGGCGACGGTATGGGGGCCATACTGCAGTATTGCGAAAGGGCCCGCGACGAACTGCGCGGACTGGAACATGCCGGAGAGCATATGGAGGGTCTTGAAAAAGAGCTTGCCGAAAAGACAGAGCGACTATCTGTTGCGGCGTCCGCGCTTACTAAAAAAAGACGGGCTGCAGCGGAAAAGATGTCGGGGCTTGTCGGGAAGGAACTGGCTGAGCTTGGCTTCCGGAAGGCCGAGTTGATCATAGATATCAGGCAGAGGGACGAAATCTGCGCTTCGGGAAACGATGATATTGAATTTCTTTTTTCGGCAAATCCGGGTGAGCCGCCGAGGCCTCTTGTCAGGGTTGCCTCCGGGGGTGAACTCTCCCGCATCATGCTGGGGCTTAAATGTGTCGAGATGGGGAAGGACGGAGGACGCATATCTCCGTCTGAAAAAGGCAGCGGCAGGACTGCGGGATTTTCAGCAAATGCCCGCACGCTGATATTCGACGAGGTCGACGCGGGCATAGGAGGTGTGACTGCCCAGAGGGTAGGCGCACGGCTTGGCAGTCTTGCGCGGGATTATCAGACGCTCTGTATTACCCATCTTCCCCAGATCGCGGCGCTTGCGGATAATCATCTGAAGGTAGACAAGGAGTTTTTGCAGAACGGTGTCAGGGTTTCCGTTGCGCGTGTTGACGGCGCTGCAAGACAGGAAGAGCTGGCGCGCATGCTGGGAGGCAGTATAACCGACAGGTCACTGCTCCATGCGGAAGAGATGCTTGGAAACGGGCAAAAGTCTTATAATAAGGATACAACGCCTTCCGGACTTCTCTTGACCAGGGGGAGGAAAAAGGCGGATAACCCGAAGCTGCCGGTGTTTGATGAAAGTGAAGAATAAGCGGGTAACATTACGGAGGAAATGATGGAAGACAATATAACGAAAAAAGGCCCGTCGGGGAAGATCGAAATAGACCGTGAATTATGCAAGGGATGCGGATATTGTGTTCAGGCATGTCCGAAAAAGGTTATTGCTCTCGGCACAAAATTCAATGAACAGGGTTACTACCCGGCCTTTCCCGCCCATCCTGAAGGATGCACCGGTTGCGCCATATGTGCGACTGTATGTCCCGATATAGCGATCGAAGTCTGGAAAAATGAATAGTATATTTCCTTTGGCGGCGCGCCTGTTGTTTATATTCCTTCTTATACTTGCGCCGTTAAGCGCCTCTGCCGCAGTAGAGGAATTCAAACTCGACAACGGGCTCAGGATCCTGTTTATTGAAGATCATCGCATTCCCATCGCCAATTTCCAGATATGGTATCGTGTCGGTTCCATCGATGAGCCGGCGGGTAAATCGGGCATAAGCCATTTTCTTGAACATATGATGTTCAAGGGCACCCCGAGGTTCGGCTCAAAGACCTTTTCCCTGCTTGTGCAGAAAAAAGGCGGCATCGATAACGCCTTCACCACCAGAAATTACACCATGTACTATCAGAAAATCCCTTCCGACGCCATAAAATTATCAATAGCGCTTGAAGCCGACAGGATGAAGAATCTCATGCTGCAACCTGCCGATGTAGAGGCCGAGCGCGGCGTGATCATGGAGGAGCGGCGGATGCGATATGAAGACGATCCGCAGCGTCTTCTGTATGAAAAAGTCGCTGCTGCGGCAATGCGGCCGCATCCCTATTACAGGCCTGTGATAGGCTGGATGGAGGAGATTGCCTCCATCAGCAGGGATGATCTTGCCGGCTATTACGGCGCATATTATTCTCCTGATAATGCCTTTGTTATCCTTTCAGGAGATGTGAAGCCTGCGGAGATTATGCCGCTGATCAAAAAGGAATTCGGAGCTATTCCTCCTGCGGGCGCCAGGATCAGGCGTCCGGAGACAACCCAGCCTCTAAAGGAGGGAGCCAGGACTGTCAGACTCGATAGCGAGGCTGCCAGGTTGCAGTCTGTCGTGATGGTTTTCAACGCGCCGAGCTTCCCGCACAGAGACCATTTTGCGCTGGATATTTTATCGTCTATCCTTTCGGGCGGCAAGAGCACAAGGCTGTACCGCAGCCTTGTATATGAAAAAAAAATAGCCATTAACGCCGACGCATACTATGAAGGCCTTAACCGGGATCCTTTCCTTTTTGCGCTGTCTGCCACCGTTGCGCCGGGCAAGGATATCAGGGAAGTGGAAAAAGCCCTGACAGATGAGATCAGGCTCATTGCCTCAAAACCGCCGACGACTGAAGAGCTGCGCAAGGCAATAAACCAGGCTGAAGCCGGTTTTATATTCGCCAGGGATTCCAGCTACTCCGAGGCGCTTTACACAGGAATGTTCGAGATGGCCGGAGGCTGGAGACTAAAGGATAAATATCTTGAGGGTATCAGGAACGTGACTGCCGAACAGGTCAGCGCGGCTGCGCGCAGATATCTGACGGAAGAGAACCGCACCACCGGGTATCTCATCCCGAAGAAGGCGGGGAAATAGAGTGGAAAACAGGAAAAAGACAATCATTCTGTTAAGCGCCATATTAGTTGTATTGCTGTCGATGCCTTTTGCGGCTGATGCCCTTGATATGAGAAAGGACAGTCTTGCAGGCGGCCTTACTGTAATTCATGTCGAGAGGCATGAGTTGCCCATTGTGAGCGCCACTCTGCTCATCAAAGCGTCTCCGCTACAGGAGGATAAGGACAGGGCCGGCACGGCCCATATGACCGCCAAGATGCTGCTCGAAGGCACGGCAAAGAGGAAGGCGACCGATATCAGCCACCAGATGGACTTTATCGGCGGATCGCTGGAAACATCGGTTAATGACGATTTCACGACTGTCTCTCTGTCTGTCCTGAAAAAAGATATAGAGACCGGCTTTGATATTTTATCCGACATCCTGCTCCATCCGTCATTTTCAGACGGGGAACTCATCAGGAGAAAGACTTTGCTCACCGGCTATCTGAAGAAGATGGAAGAAGCTCCTTCTTATATCGCGGGCAGGGAATTTCAGAAAAGGGTCTTCGGCGATTTTTCCTATGGCAGGCAGGTAACGGGCGACGTAGAAAGCATAAGCGGTATCAGCAGGTTTGATCTGGTCAAATTTCATGAAACCTGGTACAGACCTGATAACTCCATACTGGTTGTAGTAGGAGATCTCGGCAGGGACGAACTCGCAGGACTGATCAGAAAATATCTGGCGTCGTGGAAGGCGACCGGCAAAAAGCCGGCTTCAAAAGTGTCCGCGCAATTCGCATCTTCAAAAAACATCAAGCCACGCAAAGAAATTATCGATATGGATGTGTCCCAGGCAAATATCATGATGGGACATTCAGGCATAGCGCGCAGTAATCCGGACTATTATTCGGTTCAGATCATGAACTATGTCCTCGGCGGGGGCGGATTTGCGTCCAGGCTCATGAAGATCATCCGTGGTGAGAAGGGGCTTACGTATTCTATTTACAGCTCTTTTTATGCCAACAGGCATCCGGGCAGGTTTGAGATCGGGGTGCAGACCAAAAATGAGGCGGCAGGCATTGTCATCAAAGAGACGATCGAGCAGATACGCAGGATAAGGACAGAGGGTGTTACGGATGAAGAACTGCGCGACGCAAAGGATTTTCTTGTAGGCAGCTTCCCGAGGCGGATTGAGACCGGGCAGAAGGTCGCAGGCTTTCTGACTGCCATGGAATTTTATGAACTGGGCGACGACTATATCGAAAAGTACAGGGATTATATCTTAAAGGTAACGAAAGAAGATGTGCTGAAAGCGGCCGGAAAATATCTTAACGAAGAAGACATGATTATTGTCGTCGTCGGCAACAAAAAGAAACTGAAGTTGTAAGGCTTTTCTCATCGGGGCCTTTTTCCCTTAAAGAAGAGCCGGGCAATGCATGCAATCTGGGCAAGCATCCCCCCCACCGAATCGATCCCAACATCAATCAGAGATGCGCTCCGGGCGCTTGTAAATGACTGATGAAACTCATCACTGGCTGCATAAAGAACGGTTACGATAAGAGAGAGGATGGCCCGTTGAAGNGAATTATTCTTTTTTGCTTCTCCCTGAAAGGCCCGAAATAAGAGCGCGCCAAGCATGAAATATTCGACGACATGCCCGCATTTTCGAATGCCCGCATGAATCATGTCTATAGTAGCAGGGGAGCATCCCGGCAATAGAAACTGTATAATAGGCGCTATTACAGATGAAGTATTTCCAGCAGAGAATGAATCTGTTGACATCCAAAAAATGAAACCCATCCACAATAGGACGGGAACCCAGTATTTGAAAATTGATTGCATTTTAAATTATAACTAATTGGCGAATATGCAGGGAATCAATTTAACCCAAAATTGTCATAAGAAACCGGAAAGGCTGTCATGAATAGCCATATCGAAGTCCCGGCGCTGAGATATCGTATCCGCCTTATTACAATAATATCGCGTAGTTGACTGATAACCCCGTTAATGCCATATTATGCGCCGGCTGGTGAGCCTGTCGAATCATGGCGGGACGAGAGATGGTACTCATGACGGACATCCTATTGTTTACAATAAATATTTCTTTCCAGTGACAATTC
>JGI20214J51088_10000029_pt1 | contig 93598 bp, 80 predicted proteins | sample WetSurMetagenome_FD_51088 | JGI IMG/M metagenome (IMG submission 51088) | reverse complement strand
TCATACAGAATATTCGCAGGGACTACGACGCGGCTGAGAAACTTTATCGCAAGGCGCTTGAGCTTGACCCGAAGCACGCGAATCACACGGGGAACTTCGCGTTGTTCTTGCAGAATATTCGCAAGGACAACGACGAAGCGGAGAAACTTTTTCGCAAGGCGCTTGAGCTTGACCCGAAACACGCGAATAACACGGGGAACTTCGCGGTGTTCATGCGGAATATCCGCAAGGACTATGACGAGGCGGAGAGGCTTTATCGCAAGGCGCTTGAGCTTGACCCGAAGCACGCGAATCACACGGGGAACTTTGCGGTATTCATGCGGAATATCCGCAAGGACTATGACGAGGCGGAGAGGCTTTTTCGCAAGGCGCTTGAGCTTGACCCGAAGCACGCGAATAACACGGGGAACTTCGCGGTGTTCATGCAGTATGTTCGGAAAAATTATCCTAAAGCAAACGAGATGTATCGTTTAGCCTTGGAGTTGGAACCAAACTCGGAGCGGATGAGAAAAAATTATGATGATTTCCTGAAAGAGCATCCGGAGTTTAAAAGTTAAAACATTCGGCATGGGGATTTCCAGCCGCCGCTTCTGCGTGCCCCCGCAACAGGGTCTCGGGCTTGCCGCTGCTCTGCCAAGGGGGTCACGCGTGAGGGGACGGGGCGCAGGATGGGATGAGCCGACGGTAGTGAGCGCCCGGCCGCAGCGAGGGGGATGCTTCCCCCTCCAACAGTATTTCCTGATTTTCTTTTTACAATCGGTTGTCGGCTTTTTGCAAGTAAACAGGGACTTAAGATTGCTTCGGCATGTCACTCCTGCAACGACGCTTCTTATTCCACGTCTGTCAATCAACCATTCTTAAACATCTTTCTTCTCCCAAACCCCCACTTTTCCATTCTATAGCGCACAGCCACGCCCAGCACCCCCATCCCGTATTTCACGCTCCTCGCGAAATTTATCGACGACGCCTCCTTGAAGTACCTGGTGGGGCACGTCACCTCGGCGATCTGGAACCCGGCGAAGCATATCTGCGCCAGCATCTGGTTGTCGAACACGAAGTCGTCGGAGTTGTCCTTCCAGTTGATTGTTACGAGCACCTCGCGCGAAAACGCGCGGTAGCCGGTGTGGTATTCGGAGAGCTTTTGGCCCATCAGGAAGTTCTGCGCAAGCGTCAGAAAACGGTTCGAGACGTATTTGTACGGCGGCATGCCGCCGCTGCGCGCGCCGTTGCCCAGGATGCGCGAGCCGAGCACCACGGGGTAGAGACCGTTGGCTATGATGCTTGCCATGGCGGTGATGAGCTTGGGCGTGTACTGGTAGTCGGGATGGAGCATGACGACGATGTCGGCGCCGAGTTCGAGCGCCCTGGCGTAGCAGGTTTTTTGGTTGCCGCCGTAACCGCGGTTTTTCTCGTGCCGAATCACGTGACGGATGCCGATTGATTCCGCCACGGCCACGGTGTGGTCGGCGCTCGCGTCGTCAACCAAGATTATCTCGTCGACGATGTTCCTGGGAATTTCGTCGTAGGTGGCGCGCAGGGTCTTCTCCGCGTTGTAGGCGGGCAGGACCACCACGACTTTTTTTCCGAGAATCATTTCCTCTCCAAAAGGCGAAGGGTGAGCCCGTGGCCGGCGTAGGCGCACCACATCACGGCAACGGCGAGTGCGGCGCCCGCGGCGGCGTCGAGGGGGAAATGCGCGCCCACGTACACGCGCGAATAGGCCACGAGGAACGCGGGCACGAACGCGAACCAGTACCAGCCGCCGATGAAGAACGCCAGTATGCATGCGCCGCAAAACGCGGTGTTGGCGTGGCCCGAGGGGAACGAGCGGCACGCCAGCGGTTCGCCCACCACGTGAACCACGTAGGTTCCATTCACGGCCGAGGCGTCGGTCGATTTGTGGGTCGAGAAATACCCTATGGGCCGCGGCCGCTGTACTGCGTCTTTTATCTGCGTATTGACGACGCTCGACAGAATCATGCCGCCCGCCGCGAAGGCGAAAAACAGTTTGTATTTCTTCCGGGGAACTGCGGCGAAGGTGATTGCCAGAAGGAGCGGCGTGATGACCCACCCGTTGCCGAGCCACGTGATAAGGCCGAAGAATCCGTCCCAGACGGGCGCGTGATGCGAGTTGACGAAGCAGAAGAGCGCGTGGTCGGCGGCAAGCAAAAAGTGCATCATGTGCTCAACATCTCCACGCGGTTGCGGCCCGCCTCCTTGGCGCGATACAGCGCCTTGTCGGCTTTTGAAATGAGGAGGTCGAGCTGCTTGGCGTGCACGCCGTATACCGCGATACCGAAGCTCATGGTGACGCGCAAATCCTCGCCGTGCGGCCCTTTGTAGACGGAATCCGCGAGAATCTGCCGTATCCGCTCCATGGTCTCCTGGGCCGCGGGGCCGTCGGTCTGGACGAGAATGAGGGCGAACTCCTCGCCGCCGTAGCGCGCCGCGATGTCGACGCCCTGCCGTATGTTGGCCGAAAGCTTCGCCGAGACTTCCTTGAGCACCACGTCGCCGAATGGATGGCCGTAGGTGTCGTTGATTTTCTTGAAAAAGTCTATGTCGCCGATGGCCAGCGAAAGCGGCTCGCCGTAGCGGATTGCTCGCGTGATTTCCTTTTTAAGGGCGGCCTGGAATTCGCGGTGGTTGATGAGGCCGGTGAGCCCGTCGTGCGTGGCGAGGTTCTGCGCCTGTTCGAGGAGTTGCAGCTTTTCTATGGCCAGCCCCGCCGACGTGGCGATGCGGGCGAGCAGCTCGTCGTTCGGATCGGGGTACGCGTTTTTTTTCGCCGATTCCAGAAGCACCGCGGCCCTGCATCCGCCCACGCCTACGGGAAAGGCGAGAAACGACCGCATGCCGCCGGCGTCGGGTTCGCCGTCGGCATAGAGCGTTTCGGAACGCTCGTCGGCGAAATTGCGGGAGAACGCCATGTTTTTGGCGTACAGGAGGCTCACCAGGGATTTACCTTCCAGGGAGAACGTGAGTCCGGAAAACGCCTCGGCCTTTTCTCCCCAGGCGCGGCGCACGGTGGCGGTCGTGCCGTCGGCGTTGCGCAGGCTCAGGGTGATGCGGTCGCAGTCGATGGCGAAGGGAATGATTTCCAACATCCGGTTGAGAACGGCGTCTATTTCAAGGTTCTGAAAAAAGTCCTTCTCGGTCGCGCTCATTGCCGCGATACGCTGGTGCGAGAGCTTGTGCGCGTTGCCCATGTAGGCGTAGTACACCGACAGGCCGATGAGGTGCGCCACGGTGGCGAGGTAGTCGTGGTCGTCCTCGGAAAAATGCTTTGGTTCGGTGCTGTCGACTATCACCGTGCCGCGCTCCACGCCGTCGTCGGCGGTGATGGGGCTTGCGATAAGGGAACGGATGCCCGCGTCCCGCGTATAATAGTGCAGGGTGATGCTGTCGCTCACGATGTCGTGCAGATTGAGTTGCTTGAGCCCGTCCTTGAGAAAGCTTCCCAAAACGCCCTTGCCGGGGTAGATGACCGCGGAAGCGTTGATGCAGTCGCTTTTCGAATCGTACTTGCGGAGGGTGTACCCGCCGTCTTCGGCGGGGAAGAGCACCGCGATGGTGTGTGCGTCAAACTTACGCCGCATGAGCCGCAGAAACGTTTCGAGGATGCCGTCGACCACGAGTTCCACGGCTTTCCACTGCTGCCGGCGGTACTGGGTGCCCAGCACGCTCACGCCGGTGCGGCCGGTCTCCTCGTCCACCTCCTTCTCCATGGTGTGCGCCTGCTGCGACACTACAGGGGGCTCGGCGGGTTGTGTCGCTGCCGGCGGCCGGCGCCTTTTGGCGAGAGAAACCGCGAGCAGGAGCACCGTCGCGCCGAGCGCGACGGGCGCGCCTATCGCGCCCGGCATGCCGCCGAGCAGGTGGAATCCCAGGCCCAAAACCACGAGTACCAGCGCACAGAGGATGCCTTTCCGTTTAGGCATCGGACGCCTCCGCTTGGGGACGGGCGAGCGCCTTTTCCACGGATCCGACAATGGCGTCCCGGTCGAACGGCTTTGTTATAACGGCCGAAAAACCGAGCGAAAGCAGGCTTTTTATGTTCGATTTCTTGATGAACGAGGTGATTGCCACCACGGGAATGGTTGCCGTCGTCCGATCCTCGCGGAGGCTGTTGAGGAACTTGATGCCGTCGATGACGGGCATCATGATGTCGGTGATGATGAGGTCGGGCGCGGTTTCGCGCGCGGTCTTGAGGCCTTCGAAACCGTTGAGCGCGGTAGTCACGTCGTATGCGCCGTAGAGGAAGACCTCGAGCAGGTCGAGGATGTCGTGGTTGTCGTCCACCACGAGCACTTTCTTCTTCGGCGCATCGGTCATTGCGAGGCCTTTCTGAACAGCGGGAGGGCAATGCCGAGGAACAGAAGATTGCCGAACCACGCGCCGAACAGCGGCGGTATTTGCCCGTTCTGAGCGAAGGCGATTGCGAACTGGGAAATGATCCAGTAGGAAAAGCAGAGCATGAGGCCGATTCCGAACAGCACGGCCCCTCCTTTCCTTCCCACGCGCGCCGAGATGGAAATGCCGAGCAAAATCACGATGAGTATCGAAAACGGCAGCGCGATCTTGAAATCGAGCTGTGCGCGCCACTTCGCCACGTCCTCGCCGCGGTGCCGCGCCTTGTCGGCGAAGCTTTTAAGCTCCCAGTAACTCATCTCCTCGGGACTGCGGATCTGGGCCACCATGTCCTTCGGCGCGGCCGTCACAATCGAATCGGCCAGCGTGTCGAAGGCGGCCACGGCCACCGAGTCGCGCACGAACGTACGACGCAGGCCCTTGATGAAAAACCACCCGCCGTTCCGGTATTCCGCGGCGTCGGCCGAGACCCGGCTGCGGATGCGCGGCCCGTCGAAGGTCGTTCGCCAGACGTTTCGCGCGTACAGCGGTTCGGTGCGGAATTCACCGAAAAAATAGATGTTTCTGGTGTCGCCGAAATAGTAAAAGTTGCGGCGGTACTCCGAACGCGCGGCGGCCGGCGCGCCGCGCGCCTGGGCCGCGTGATCGTCGGTCAGGCGTTCGAGCAGCTCGCGCCGGGCGGTATTCGCCTTCGGCAACACGCCTTCGCTGATGTAAAAGCCGAAGGCGGCCAGAAGCACTCCCAGCGCCATGAGCGGCGTGGCAAGCTGCCGCACGTTGATGCCCGCGGCCTTGATTGCCGTAAGCTCGTTTTGCCGCGCCATGGATCCTATCGCCGACATGGTCGACAGCAGCACCACGATGGGAAAAATGAAGCCGAAGAGCCACGGGAGGTAGTACCAGTAGAACAACGCCACGGAGGCGAATGAAGCACCGTCGAAACGCTTGAGGTTCGAGACGTAGTCTACCACCACGAAGATAATCACGATCACGAAGAACAGGCCGATAAAGTAGCCGATAAATTTGCGGATGAGATAGCTGGAAAGCCTGCCGATGACTTTGTTGAGCACGTAAAAGGGGAGGTTTGCGCACCAGGCCGCCGCCGTCCTTATGCCGCTCAAAACGCCCCGCGGCGCCACCCGTCGTACCACGTGTTTGTGCCTGCCGAAAACGGCGTCAAAGAGCTTCCGTATGAACGAAAACGAGATGAATTTCGTTTCCCTGGTCATGAGAAAAAGCAGGACGAGGCTGCACACGCCCAGCAGGATGTTCCCGGTCCACATGGCGGCGAACGGCGAAATAACGCAGTTGTCGGCCAGCGACTCTCCGCCGATGAGCAGGGCCCAGTAGACGATGAAGAAAAACAGGCTGTAGGCCGACGCCACCATGAGGCCGCCGCGCCGCGCCATGATGCCGAGCGGCGCGCCGATGAGGACGAACACGATGCAGGCCACCGGTATGGCGTATTTCTTGTGCACCTCCACCATGAGCTGGTTGATTTTCGTCTCCTGGTACTTGAGTTGCGAGACGAGCCGTGCCGCGATGCCGTGTTCGCGGCGGGCTTCCGCCGCCGCCGTCTCCCGTGCGCCCGGCCCCGTAAATTGCGCAAACCACGCCGCGACGGTGCGCGAGGTGTCGGCGGCCGAGTCCTTTCTCCGGGACGAGGAATCGGCGCGGGCCGCGAGCCGCTCCATTGAATCGATGCGCGCGAGCGAGGAGTCGATGACCGCGTCGAAGCTCTTGAGGTAGTCGGCCTTTGCCTGGCGGTACTGCGATACTTCGCCGAGCATCATGTCGGAGCTTTTCTCCCGGTCGCCCCGGTAACTGCTGTTGGTGCGCCGCAGTTCCGAGTCGACGTTTTTGATGAACGACACCTGGCGCCGGAACCGGGCGACGAAATATTCCTTTTTGTTCTTGGAACTTTGGCGGTGGGTCACGCCGTTGTACAGGGTGAGCCGCAGGAGTTTTTCGTCCTTTGTCAACGTTATGTCGCCGCGTTCCGCGACGGTGGTCGACGGGTCTTCGCCGGGCGACTGCGAAAAAATTTTCACGTCGCGGAGTTCTCCCGTCTGGGCGTTCACTTTTTTTACGTACAGGGCGTAGTTCTCGAACGACGTGATGAGTACGCCCGGCTCGATGAGGGCCGCGGGTTTTTTGCGCGAGATGTCGGTGAACAGGTTCGCCGCGCGGTGGTTGGCGTCGGGGAGGATGTCGTTGTTGAAATAGACCGTGGCGACCGTGAAGACGCACGCCGCGGACAGTACGGGCGCGAGCAGGAACGTGAGGCTGCGCCCCGAGGCCTTAATCGCCATTATCTCGTTGTCGCCCGACATCTGGCCGAACGCCATGAGCGTGGAGACCAGAAGCGCCATGGGAATGGCGAGCGCGATGACCCAGGCTATGTTGATGAGGAATATCTCGAACACCACGCCGGGGTCGAGCCCTTTGGCGATGATGCTCGGCAGCAATTGCACCGCGAGCTGCATGGCGAAGATGAAAATAAGGATCCCGAGGGAGTAAAAAAACGGGAGTATGTGTTCGCGGATTATATATCTGTAAAGAATCATTGTTTCGTTAATCACGTATCGAGGGACATGGTTACCCTAAAATACCTCGGGGGCTTCACGGGTATGACGGCGGAAAAGGGGCGCACCGCCTCCACGCCGTCTTGTGCTTGTTTTTACGGTTTCAATCTCTCCATCAAATCCTTGGCTATCCCGGCGGTATTCATGCCGTTCCTCATCTGCGCGGCCAATTCCACGTACTCGCGCATGACGAACCGAAACGGTCTGGCGGGCAGGATTTTTGAAAACATGGAGAAGGGGTGCCATTGTTCCCACAAATCGCTTTTGAAAAGCGCGCGCAGCGATCCGTTCCGCACCACGGGCACAAAACACAGGCGTTCGAGGCTTGGGTAACGTTTGAGCCCTCCGATTAGGAAGCGAAGGAGGTTTTCAAAATGATCGGTTCGTTCGCCCACCCAGAACTTCTGGCCGTCGCCGCCGGACGGATACACGAACAGCGGTTTGCACGCCCCGAGCGTCGACAGCATTTCCTTGAGCGATGCTCTGCGCGAGGCGGCGCACTGCCGCGCAGTCATGTCACCCTGAAGATGTTCCACTACCCTGTAGGTGACCACGCGGGCGAAGAGAGCCTCGAGCAGCCTTCGGATTCCTTTGAATTTTTCCACGTATTCGGCGGTGGCAGCCTTCGAGTCCCATATCCCTATGATACGTTCGGAAATCCCCGGGCTTATGTTCTTGAGCCAACCCGTGGCCACAATAACCGGATCCATGTCCTTGAGCGCGGCAAGGCACAAAAACGGTTCCACATAGCTGGGATGGCTTGCGTACAAAAGAACCGGCCGCCCGGCGATTGCGCTCCTGTCGAACAGCCATTTCGTCTCTATGTCGAAACCGAGGCGACCAAGCGTATCCCACGCGGATTGCGACATCGACAGCCGTTGCATATCGCCGAGGCCCCTGACGATTTCATTCACAAAATGATGGAACCTGAACCCCGTGAGAAATCTCCACAGCGCCTGCTTGAATGAGAAACCTAAAAACCGCATGTTGGCTTCATAGGCCTTGGCCATCGGTTCCAGGCCGTGATGTCTGAACAGGGGCAGCAGCTTTTGAGGTTTCATGGTGTTGGGCGAAGAATATCTGTGCCGCAGGCGTTAACCCGGAAAAGCGAATCTTCGTTCAAAACGTACCAGCCGCGTAACTGGCTTGAGGAGCATCGGGTTATGAGTGGAAAATACTATGTCGGCGGCGAATCTTCCGGGAGCAAATAAAAACCCGCCGGCGACTGCAACCGGCGGGGCTTTCACCATCACCTAAAGGAGGTTTCACTTCACTCTACCGCAGTCATTTAGTATACGAAGAAATCGAGGTGGAAATTGCGGAGAATCGGGAATATTTTTAAGATGATCGATAATGGTCTCAAACGGATTTCATCAAGGATAAAGACCCGGGGAATAAAAAAACCTGCCGTGGCTGCCCCGGCAGGTTCGCCCTTTTGAGAAGTGTAGGAGGTACTGAGGAACTATGTACCACAACTAAGACTCAAACATACTACTTGTTGCAGCCACCAATAATACGGCGCTTTATCGAATATTATTGCCGTAAAAAGAGAACTCACGATTAGAACCGTAACGGGTTGATTTGTATGCTTAACCTTGATAATGCCCAACTGATTATCGAAATAATCGACCCTGTTTTGGACAAGCGCCTGCTTGGCTCTCGATATTGTACGGCAGGCTCTATCCATCAAATTTCGGACAGACAAAAGGGCTGCCTGTTGGCCGGGCCGACGTTCGGCTCGGGAGCCTTCAACGCTTTTGACGGTCAGGGAGCACCCGAGGTTTTTCTCATGGCGCCGGGCGAGGACGGAGCCAAGGTGGGTGATGACGTTCTGGTGCCGGGAGTGGGCCGTGTGAACCGTAGCAGCGCCGTTTCCCCGTTTCACTCGCGTGACAACCCTTGCGTGAGCGAATTCACTTCGTGGAACGTCGAATCCGCCGCAACGGAGGTGTCGGCGCATACCAGGCAGGCTTTCCGCGGATACGATATTGCAATCGAAAGGCGCGTGACGCTCGCGGAACGGACGGTGACATCCGCCACGAAGTTCTGCAACGCGGGAGCGAAACAGCTTGACCTGCGCTGGTTTCCTCATCCGTTCTTTCCGCCGACCATAGACGGGGTTGCGTGCCGGTTCGATTTTCCGGTTTCGCTTCCCGATGATTCCGGTTACTTTGTCAACGAGCTTGGTTGGCTGGAGCTGAAGCGCGATTATGATTGGACGCGGGGCCTGTACCAACCGCTCGGGAGCGAAAGTCGGGAACCGTTTTCCGCCGTTGTCAATCATCCGCTCGTGGAATTCGTGGAAGTGAAATGTGATTATACTCCTGCATTCCTGCCGGTGTGGGCGAATCACAGGACGTTTTCGTTCGAGCCGTATCTGGAAAGGACGGTGAAAAGCGGGGAGGAAGAGTCGTGGAAGATCGAATATACGTTCGGATGTTAAACACTTATTTTTATCTCCAAGTATCCAAATTGAAATTGTTACTTGCAAATTGGCCAGCAATCTGATATTTTACATGCTATGAAAATAGACAGGGAACTGTCAATTACCGTTCAACGTCTTGCCAAAAAGTATCCTGTCGTGACGGTCACCGGTCCCCGGCAATCAGGGAAGACCACGCTTGTTCGTTCCATGTTTCCCGGCTATACGTACGTGTCGCTCGAAGATTCGGACATGCGCATTCTGGCGCAATCCGATCCCCGGCGGTTCATCGAATCGTTTCCCCGCAAAACCATCTTAGATGAAATCCAGAAAGTTCCCGACCTTCTCTCGTACCTTCAAACGCATATCGATATCCTGAATGAGAGCGGTATGTACGTTCTCACCGGCTCGCAGCATTTTGTTTTGTCGGAGAAGATATCCCAGTCGTTGGCGGGAAGGACGGCGTTGTGCACGCTTCTGCCGTTGAGCGTCGGCGAGCTGTCGGGATCGCGATTGCTTCCGGACAAGCTTGACGAATACCTGTTTTCCGGCTGCTATCCCCGCCTCTACGACAAGGACATCGAGCCGACGGATTTTTATCCCTCCTATATCGCGACGTATCTCGAACGGGACGTGCGGCAGGTCAAGAACGTCACCAACCTCGCGCTTTTCGAGCGTTTCGTGCATCTCTGCGCGGGCCGAACCGGAAACCTTCTCAACCTGTCGTCGCTGGCCGCAGACTGCGGCGTGAGCCACACCACCGCGCGGATGTGGCTTTCGCTCCTAGAAACTTCCTATATCGTTTTTACGCTACAGCCCTACCATAAAAATTTCAGCAAGCGCCTGGTAAAATCGCCCAAGCTGTATTTCTATGATACCGGTCTCGCGTGCTCGCTGCTCGGGCTCGAAGCGCCGAAACAGGTGTCGACGCACTATCTTCGTGGGGCGCTGTTCGAAAACATGGTGCTCGCCGATCTTTGCAAGAAGAGGTTTAATGCCGGCAGGCCGCCCAACCTGTTTTATTGGCGCGATAAGACGGGGCATGAGATCGACTGCCTTTTCGAGCATGACGGCCGTCTGGTTGCGGTCGAAATCAAATCCGGCGCCACGGTGGGCAGCGACGCCTTTGCCGGGATCGAATATTTCAGAAAATTTGCAAAAGAGGCGGCCGCCTATGTCGTCTACGGCGGAGAATCGGCGCTGAACCATCGAGAAGGGACGCTGGTACCCTGGAAAAACGCGACGAAAACGCTGCCGGCTTAGGCATTCATTTCGGATCTATACCCGTTTGATTATTGGTGCTGTCGCGAATTCCGGATTCGCTGGCAACTGCCAACCGTCAACTTTAAACTCTTTTTCCTCTGTGTCTGCGGTGACGTTCTTTACGCCAGCGCCGCCAGATCGCTTGCGGCCGGGTTGCCTCCAAGCCGGATGATGGCGTCTTGCGAAACGCCGCGCGCGCTCAGCGGCGCGACCACCTCGGAGACGAGGTCGGGGACGGAAGAGAGCAGCACGTGCGAATTCGTCTCGGCCGAAACGCGGAGGCCGGACATGCGCGCCGGGACGAGGGCGGTTTCACCTTTATGGAGCGTGGAGGCGGCGCCGTTGTACTGGAGCCGCACCGGCCCCGCGCACGCCGTTATCACCCTGAACGATCGTTTGGCGGGCAGGGCGATTTCGGCGTCGGCGCGGAACCGGTATTCCTCGAGCGCGAAATGCCTGCTCGCCGCGAGAAATGAGTGCGTATATGCGGCGTCGGCGTCGGCCGCGACGGGCGGAATCTTATGGAAGGCGTGCCACGCGACGTCGAGCACATCGAGCGATTCCTTGATGTGAAGCCGGCGCGGCCGTCCGTCCCTATCGGGACGGTTCCAGTCGAACAGTCGGAACGTGGTGTCGGCCGGTTCCTGCACTTCGTAGAAGAGCACGCCGCCGAGCACGGCGTGGACGGTTCGTCCCGGAACGAAGATGACGTCGCCCGTCGAAACAGGGACGTAGTTGAGGAGGGGCAGTATTCCTTCCGTACCCGCGACCTCCCTCACCTCGTTACGGCTCACCCCGCGCGCAAACCCGCACACCACCTGGGCACCGGGCGCGGCGTCGAGAATATACCAGCATTCCGACTTGCCGAAGTCGCCGTACCCGAGGGCCAGGGCCTGCGAGTCGTCGGGATGGACCTGCACCGAAAGCCGCATGTGCGCGTCGATGAACTTGTACAACAGGGGAAAACTTCCGTACCGCGGGGGCTCACCCACGATAGCCTCGGGGGCCGCCGACACGATTTCCCCCAGCGTCATGCCGCGGTACGTCCCGGTAATCGAGACCGATTCGTCGCCGGAAACGCCGGAAAGCTCCCACGACTCTCCAACCGATACGCCGGGCGGAATCCGTTTGCCAAGCACGTCGCCCAATGCGGTGCCGCCCCAGATTTTTTCTTTTAATATCGGCTCGAATTGTAAAGGGGTCTCGCCCGCAGCGGAGGACACCGTCAGTCCTTTGGGATGATCTGGTTCTTGAACTCGTCGAAGGAGTCGAAAAGGAACCCGTCGAAGACGATGTCGAATTTGAGGGTTTCCAGGATGTAGTTGACGTATTCGTTGGACGAGATGATGTACATGGCCCCGCCCATTTTTTTTACTTTGTTAAGGTTGAACACGAGCGCGCCCACGCCGCCCGAACAGATGTAGGTGACTTCGTCGAGGTTGAACGCGATGCGCGAACATCCTGCGTCGATGATCTGCTGGATTTCCTTGTCGAGCGTCCGGGCGTTTTCCCAGTCCACCTTGCCGCTGATCTTTATAATCTTGAAGTCGCCGATGTCGGACATTGAAAGTTCCACGTCGTAACCTCCCAGCAGCGGGTGCTACAGTTCCTTAAAATCCCCGTCTTCCACCGTCTTGCCCTTCGCGTCGAATCGGCGCGCCTTGTTTTGCCTTCCGCCGAAAGGGCCCGGCTTTTTCGAGAACAAAGACAGGGCGAAAAACATGATGACAAAGAGGGCTATCAGCCGCAGCGCCCATATCGCAAGGGCCGTCATGCGATACTCCTTACGCGAAACCGTACCTCGCCTATAAATTACAATATTCGGTATAACGCCACAACCTGTCTTTTTGACGCGACCGGTTCGGATTGCCTGCGCGGCCGCGCGGGAAAATAATTATCTTTGAATGTCCGTATTCATATCCTTTTTTCAAATCGCCTTTTTTCACCGGTATACAAGCACTTTCGGGAAAGGATTTGACCGATGAGCGTCGACATTGCGGTTCTCAACGAGAAAATCAAGGAAGAGAGCAGTTTCGTTGCCCTTCTCAAAAACGAGATGGCCAAGGTCATCGTGGGCCAGGGAAAAATGGTCGACAGGCTGCTTATCGGGCTGCTCACACGCGGCCACATCCTTTTGGAAGGCGTGCCGGGCCTCGCGAAAACGCTGGCGATTTCCACGCTTGCCAAGACGATCGACACAAAATTCCGTAGGCTTCAGTTCACCCCCGACCTCCTGCCCGCCGACCTCATGGGCACCATGATTTACAACCAGAAAACCGGCGAGTTCGTGCCCAAGAAGGGGCCCATTTTCGCCAATATCATCCTTGCCGACGAAATCAACCGGGCTCCCGCAAAGGTGCAGAGCGCGCTTCTGGAGGCGATGCAGGAGCGGCAGGTGACCATCGGCGACACCACCTACCCGCTCGACGATCCGTTCCTCGTGCTCGCCACGCAGAATCCCATAGAGCAGGAGGGAACATACCCGCTCCCCGAGGCGCAGGTGGACCGCTTCATGCTCAAGGTGAAAATTTCGTATCCGACAAGGGAAGAGGAGAAAGACATCCTCGCGAGAATGGGGAAGGGAGACGTTCCCGCCGTGTCGAAGGTGATAACGGTCGAAAAAATCGTCGCGGCCAGGAGCGTGGTGAACGAGATATACATGGATCCCAAGGTGGAAGATTACATCGTGAACATCACTTTCGCCACGCGCGAGCCCGAAAAGGCGGGCCAGAAGGACCTTAAGGACCTCATCGCCTACGGCGCCTCGCCGCGCGCCACGCTGTTCCTCGCCCGGGCCGCCCGCGCGCTGGCGTTCATCCGCGGTCGCGGCTACGTGACGCCCGAAGATGTAAAAAGCGTGGGTGCGGACGTGCTGCGTCACCGCGTGCTCCTCACCTACGAAGCGGAGGCCGAGAACATAACGCCCGAGGACGTCGTCCAGAAAATCTTCGACGGCGTGGAAGTCCCGTAGATGTCCGTGGTTCATCGAGATTTTTCCGCTCGTGGGTTCGACAAGCTCACCACGAGCGGCGTTTTTGGGAAGTCCTGATTCTTGACCGCTCGCCCCGTCGAAGGGCGGCAATGACGTTCTATAAGCTTCCGCTGGAAACCACCATCAATGATCCCAAAAGAGGTATTGCAAAAAGTCCGTCGCATCGAAATCCGCACGCGCAGCGTGGTCGATTCCATCCTGTCCGGCGAATACCAGAGCGTGTTCAAGGGCCGCGGCATGGAATTTTCCGAAGTGCGGACATACACCGAAGGCGACGACGTGCGCTCCATCGACTGGAACGTCACCGCGCGCATGGGGCAGCCCTACGTGAAAAAGCACACCGAGGAGCGCGAACTCACCGTGATGCTCGTGGTGGACGCCAGTTCTTCGGGACGATTCGGGTCGGTGTCGCGGTTTAAGGACGAGGTGGCCGTGGAGCTGTGCGCGCTGCTGGCGTTCTCGGCCATCAAGAACAACGACCGCGTGGGCCTCATCATGTTCACCTCCGAGGTTGAGAAGTACATCCCGCCCAAGAAAGGCAAGAACCACGTGCTGCGGGTTATCCGCGAGCTTCTATACTTCCGCCCCGAGGAACGCGGCACCGATATAGGCGCCGCGGTAGGGTTCCTCAACCGCGTCATCACCAAGAAATCGGTGGTGTTTCTGGTGTCGGATTTCCTCTGCGACGGGTACGAGGTTCCGATCCGGGTGGCGGGCCGCCGCCACGATTTTATCGCGGTATCGGTGTCCGATCCGCGCGAGCAGGAGTTGCCGGCGCTGGGGCTCATCGAATTGCAGGATCCCGAGACGGGCGCCGCCATGCTCGTGGATTCGCGCGATAAAAGCATCCGCCGCGCTTTCGCGGCCGGGGCTGCGAAGCGCCAAGTGGACCTCACGGCGTTTTTCCGCGCCAACGGCATCGACGAGATAAAAATCTCGACCGGTTCCGATTACGTCGATCCCCTGGTGAAGTTCTTCAGGAAACGGGAGAAGATGTTCAGGTGATCCATCCCGTTATGAGCGCCGCGCGTAAGGCCTTTCCCGCCGCCGTAACCCTGCGGCGCGACGTCCACAGGCATCCGGAATTGTCGGGAAAAGAGTTCCGCACCGCCGCGCTCGTGCACCAAAGGCTTTCCGACATGGGACTTTCGCCCCGGTTTTGCTGCGGCAAAACGGGCGTTGTCGCTTCGCTCGTCAACGGCGCTGGGGAGACCGTGGCCCTGCGAGCCGACATGGACGCGCTTCCCGTCGAGGAAGACACGGGGCTCAAGTTCTCTTCGGTAGACAAAGGCGTCATGCACGCCTGCGGTCACGACATACACACCGCATGCCTCGTGGGGGCCGCGCACGCGCTTTTTTCCCTGCGGCATCTCTGGAAGGGCACGGTGACGCTGCTGTTCCAGCCGAGCGAGGAGTCGGCGCCGGGGGGGGCGTTCGTGATGCTAAGGGAAGGAGTCTTTCCCTCGCACGCGTGCGCCGTGTTCGGCCTCCACGTGAATCCGGAGCATCCCCGCGGCGTTGTGGGCATCAAATCGGGACCCGACTACGCCGGCATAGCCGATTTCGACGTCACGGTGGTGGGAAAAGGCGCGCACGGCGCCATGCCCGAAAAGGCGATTCATCCCATCACCGCCGCGAGCGAGATGATCGTGGCTCTCGAAAAAGTGGCCAAGAAGGAATGCTCGAAAAGCAACCCTTGTACCGTCACGGTGGGAAAAATCGCGGCGGGAACCAAACACAACATCATACCCGACGAAGCGCTGTTCGGCGGCACCATCCGGGCGCTCACCGAGGGGCGGCTCTCGTCTCTGCTCGCCGATGTTAAAGACCTGGTCGGGTCAATCGCGCGCGGTCGGGGCGCGCGCGCGGAGGTCGAGTTCGAAAAGGCGTATCCGCCGGGCTACAACAATCCAGCGCTCGCGGCGCGCGCCTTCAAAACGCTTTCGGCCGTGCTTGGAAAGGGAAAGGTGGTGCGGCGCGAAAAGTCCACCATGCTCGCCGAAGACTTCGCCAGGTTCCAGAGAAAGGCGCCGGGCGTGTATTTCCACCTCGGCGTGCGGCCGTCGGGAAGGAAGGATGTCCCCGGAATCCATACCCCGCAATTCAACCCCGACGAGCGGGCGATACTCACCGGAATAGCGGTGCACACGGCGATGGCAATTGATATTTTACAAAAGTAGTTTTGCTGGTTCACCGTTTATCGCAGGGTCGCACGGTTCGTAAGGAAGAAAGAGACCGCCCGCGCCAATACGTTAACGCGTGTTTTCTTTGCGTGCTTTGCGTTTTTGCGGTGAGTTTTCCTGTACCTCGGAATGGATATGCCTGCCAGAAGACCCGCATCGGTCGTTGACGTCTTTAACGACATCGCCGACGGTTTCGGCACCTCGGCGCGCGAGGGCGTGGAACAGGTTGGGGCGGTGGGCCTGTTTTTCCTCGATGTCCTGCGCGCGATCCCCGCGCTCATGCGCAAGTCCCACCTGCTCGTGGAGCAGATGGTGCGCATCGGCGTGAACTCGATTTCGATAGTGTTCCTCGCGTCGATGTTCATCGGCGCGGTTGCCGCGTGGCAGGCTCAGTACCTGGTGGGCGACTATTTTCCCAAGACCTACATCGGCTTCGCGCTCGGAAAGGCGGTGTTCACCGATTTGGGGCCCGTGCTCATCGCGCTCGTGCTCACGGGACGCATCGGCGCCAAGCTCGCCGCGGAACTCGGCACCATGAAAGTGACCGAACAGCTCGACGCAATGACCTGCCTGTCGCTCAACCCGTTCTGCTACCTGCTGTCGCCGCGCGTGCTCGCGGGTTTCATCATGACGCCGTTCCTCGTGATTTTTTCCTTTTTCTTCGCCATCCTGTCGGCGCAAGTTCTCGTAACCGTCTCCTTCGACGTCACGGCCATCTCCTTTTACAATTCCATGCGCACGCTGTTCCGCACCCAGGACGTCATCATCGGCATCGTAAAGGGATTCGTGTTCGGGGGCAGCATCGCGGTGTCGGGCTGTTACTACGGCTTTTTCGCGCGCGGCGGAGCAGTGGGCGTGGGGGAGGCCACCAAGAACGCCGTGGTGGCGGCGTCGATAATGATTCTGTTTTTCAACGTGGTGGTGAACCTGGTGCTGATGTGAGACAGGCATGGCCCTGCGCACGCTCAAAGAAACGGCGATATTCCGTGATATGACCTGGATCGGGGAGTGTAAGAATATGAAGAAAATTCTCATCATTCCAGTGGCCCTGCTCTTCTGTCTTGCCGGATGCGCCGCGTTTTCCGGGCCGTGCTATCAGGCGGCCGAATTTCGCAGGCAGGCGCAGAATGTGGATGGGATGAAAAAAGCGGAGCTGTTGGGCAAAGCGGATGCCGCGCAATGCGAATGCGACCGGCAAAACAAAATCATCAACGATCAGCAGCGGAGGCAGGGGAATCCCGCCAGGTGACGATCTTCCGGATTACGGAATCACGGCGACCGGGGCGGAATGCGGTTTACAAATTTCTTCGGTGCCATACTCTTTTCCCGATAATTACGGCCATCATCGGGATAAACAGCAGATAAAACCCCGGCCCGGCCACAAACGCCCACGTTCTGCGTGACGAATGAAACGCCGTGTACAATACCGCGCCGATGTGAAGAAGCACGTAACCGCACATCCAGAGCAGCATGGCCTTCATGGCGCCGACCGCCGCCGGTAGAAGCACCGTTCCCTTGGGCATCATCCTGCCGAAGTAGTCGAGCAGGAAGCGGTCGGGCGCAAGGATCAACGCAAGAAAGAAGACTATGGCCGCGGCTTCGATGATCGCGGGTTTCACCTTGAAGAACATCTCGTTTTTGAAGGCGATTGAGAGCGAGCCGAGCCCTGCTATCAGTCCCACGTCGAGCAGGACGAACCAGTCGAACATCCCCGTCTTTACATAATAAAACACGATCTGGCCGACGGCGAACGCTATCGCCGACAGTATCGATGCCTTCACGTTGTTGAACAGCGAATCGACGATGATGAAAACGACGAGGGGAAGCATTTGTCCCAGAAACTGCACGGGGGTCATGGGAACACCGGTTTTCGTTTGACTATAATCCTAAATCCTAAAACGCGTGGCTCGGGGGAAGCTATGAGGCGGCCGTTATTTTTTATCGCATCGCTCCCTGGTCCAGGTCTGGCTGCCGCCCAGGATGCCTATCCCGAGGTACCCCCTAAAAAATAGATGTATGCCGTCGGGGGCGAGCCAACAGCAGCAGGAATAGGTCCTGCCGTCCTCGGGGTTATAGACTTTACCGTTTGTCCAACGCCGCTTTCCGGGATCATAATGCAGGCCGTATATCGCGACGATCCCGTCGATTTTCCGCGTCTTCAGCGAATCCGCCGGGTTGCGCGAATCCACCATGTCGGGGCGTTCAAGCGCGATCATTCGCGCCTTGTACTCCAGGCCGCAGCGGAAAAAATCGAACGCGGCTCGGCATTTCTCGGTATACCATCGTCCAAGGACGGAGTCGCCTTCCGCCTGCGCTCCCGCGCGGGCGGAAAACGCGGCGATACAGGCAAGCGCAAACAGTACCGCACGGTACGGATGCATCTGGATTCCTCAAACCCGTTTTCCGATTCGTGCGAGGAGGACTATTTCTCCAGGTAGTCGGTGGTGAAATAGTCCTCTTTGACGTTCGGGTTGAAAACCATCTTGTCGGTGGTGAACCGCGACGAACGGCCGTTCTGTTTGTTTTCCATCAGGATGTCGACCGGCTGGTACTTGCCGTTTTTCGCGTCGAGCGCCTGTACTTTATCGGCCGTCAGGACTTTGAGCAGCTTGCCTTCCGGATCGTAAAACTCGGATTTCCTGGCCATGAAGTCGGTTTTGGCGATCCAGCTTATCCGTTTCGAATAGCCGAATTCGGCGACGATGTCCTTGTTGGCCGGGAGCATTTCGATTTTCCAGCAATCCACGCCGCCCATCGGTTCGGCGCCGAGCAGTTTGTAGGAGTAATCGGCGAGCTTGGGCTTGGTGATGTCCGCGTTGGTGAATTCGGAGCCCATGAAGCTCTTCGATTTCTCGCTGCTCACGATGCGCCGGATTTTACGCAGCGCGGGCATGTAGAGCCACATGTCGTTGTCCTTCGCGTCGTATTCGTAGGTCAATATTCCCGTTCCTTTGACGTCCGGGGGATCCAGAAAGCGCATCACCGTTTTCGTCACGTTCTTCACGGCGTCCGTTTTCTGCGCCATGGAAAACCTGCGCACGCGCTGGTTGCCTTTGCCGTCGCCGATGACGAGCGTGCCTATCGATTCGGAGCCGGACACGGTCATGGCGTCCAGGGATTTCCGCATGATCGCCTTCGGATCGTCCTGCCCCGCCGCCTGCATGCAGAGCATGCCGACGAGGGCGAAAAAAATCTTGAACGGTACCTTACGCATCGAGCGCCTCCTTTGAGATATGTTGTATGGAATTGTCGGGGGGATCCAGGAATTTCGGTTTCCAGACGAGGCATAGCGCCGGCACCACGATGAGGGTCGCGCACATGCATGCCAGCGTTAAAACACAAAACAGCAGCGCAAAGGTCCGCAGCGGGGGCGTCGACGAGAGAAACAGGGCGCCGAACCCGGCGACGATGCACAACGCGTTGAACGTGATGGCGCGTCCGGTGGTGGTAAGCGTTTCCGTTACGGCCCCGCGGCAATCCGTGCCGGCGCGCCTGAGCGTCCGGTATTTCCACAGGAACTGCAGCGTGAAATCGACGCCGGTGCCCATGATGATGGAGGTAGTGAGGGCCGTCACGATATCGAGCCTGATTCCGAACAATCCCATGATTCCGAATTCCAGGATGATGGAAATCAGGAGCGGTATCGACGAGAGCAGACCCGCCGACGGCGAGCGGAACAACAGGATGACGAGGATGTTGATGGCGATTAAGGCGAAGATGACGGACTCGGTCTGGCCGCGTATGATGGCGTTTGCCAGCTCCGTATACACGGCCGCGTAACCGCCGACGAGGGTGATGCTCTTGTCGTTCTTTTTAAACTCGTTAATCTTGCGGACGATATTTTCCACCACGTCGGTCGCCCCGTCGTTGACGCGGACGATGAACTGGGCCTTTTCGTAATTAAAATCCACGAGGCGCTCGAAGTCGTCCGGGTTGCCGCTCATCGAATACAGTTCCAGATACTGCGCGACGGCGTCCCTGGTTTCGGGAATGCGATCGTAACCGGGTTCTCCTTTGTCGTTGAGCGCCTTGCTCATGATCCGCACCACGTCGGCCATCGACGTCACCGACCCCACCCCCGGCATTTTCAACAGCGTGTCCTTGTAGCTTTCCATTTTCTTCAGTAGGACGGGGTCCTTTATGTCGCCCTCGAAGAGGACCGAGATGTTCTGCGAACCGCCGAAATATTTATTTATCAAGCGGGTGCATTGCGTGACCGGGTGGTTTTTCCCGAACAGGTTTTCCTGGTTCGCGTCCACCCTTATCCGCGTCGCCAGCACGATGCCGAGGGCGGCGACGAGCGCGGTTGCCGCAAGGATGGCTTTTGGGTGACGCACGATAGCGCGGGACGCAAATGACAGGCTCTTGTCCAGGATTGAGCCCGTTTTCCGCGCCGTCCGGTTCGTTTTTGGAATTTTAAGCAGCGACAGCACCGCGGGAATTCCGCCCAGACTCACCAGGAGCGAGAATCCTATGGCGATCGCCGCGGCGAGGCCGGTCTGTCTTGCCGGGACGATCACATGCGAAAGCAGCCCCAAAATTCCCGCCATGGTGATGAGGCCGGTGAAGAATATCGGTTTGTACAGGCCGCTAAAGGTCTCCGTCGCGAGGTCTTTGGCGGTTAGGCCATCGGGATTTCGGCACAGTTCCTTGTAGCGGGCGATGAGGTACAGGCCGTAGTTGTTGGAAAACGCCACCACCATGATGGGAAGCAGGACAACCATGATGCTCATTTTCCATCCGAACAGCGGCAGTATTCCCATGCCGAAGACCATCGACAGGACAACGACGCCGAAAGGGAGCAGGATGCCGCGCATTTGCCGGAAAAAGAGGTAGAGCACCGTGAGTATGATGAGGAGCGCGACCGGGAGGAGTATGCTCAGGTCTTTCGCGACGTTCTCGATTATCAACGTCTGAATCGCGGGAACGCCCCCGAACATCACCTTTTCCTCGCCCGGTATGGAGTCGACGACGCGCTCCGCCGATTTGACGATCTCCTGCCGCCGCGCATCGATGGCGAGGTTCAGTACGATTCCGGTGGCGCGGAAATCCCTGGAGACGACGACCTCCCTGGCGAGTTCGTTGCCGGCCAGTTCGGCGCGCAAGACCTCCCTGGCCGAGTCGTTCGCCGGAATCGCCGCAACCGCCGGTTCCACGATCATCGAACCGTTTTCTCCGATGATCCGTTTCGTATCGAAAAGTGAAAGGACGCTCTTGACGCCCCGTATCCTTTTCATCTCGCCGCTTATCGCCTTCACCCGCCGCAGAGTCTTCTCCGACAGCACGTCGCTCGTTTCGAAGACGATGAACAGCATGTCGTTCGAGCCGAATATTTTCTCCAGTCGTGCCGTGTTGGCCCGGGAAGGCATGTCGGCGGGGATGAGGTGGATCGGATCCGCGTCTATCCGCATGTTCTTTAATTGCAGGCCCATCACCGATGCAAGCAGGACGCAGGCAATTATGATGGGCCACCGATATTTGATTACGAACGGTTCTTTCCGCATGGCGTGTGTTCCTTTTCCTCGGGCTAAAAGCTAAAATGAGACTTTCACTTCCGCGTACACGAAGCTCAACAGTTTGCTCACCATATCGTTGAGGCTGCCGTCCGGCCCGGCAATGTATCGGCCGCCCACGGTCACGCCTATCGCGTCCGCCACGTCATACGCGATGCCGGGATTTATCGCGTATTCTTTCGTGGTAATGTCGTACATGCAGGCGAGTTTCAAATGCAGCGTCTCGTAGAGCGTGTTCCACTGAACGTTGCCGGTAAGCGTGTGGCTCACCTCGTCGGCGGTGCCGGTGAACATGCGGTTGAGCCGTTTTATCTCGCCCGCGGCAAGGTCGGAAGCGTACTGCGCCTGCGCCGACGGATCATACGGATTCGACAGCACCGGCTCGACAATCGAACCGAAATGAAAAACGTACACGCCGGAGTATTGGACGAGAGCGTTCCAGTCGCCGATGGATTTGTCGATGCCGACGACGTATTGAGCGTATGGGTTGGGTACGTAGACCTCCGCGTTGTAATCGTCGTAGGGATATTTCACGGCGGCTTCGCCCCGAAGGCCCACAGACCAGAGTACGGTGGAGAAATCGATGCCGCCCGCCTGCATGCGATAGGCGCGCGGGATGAGCGTGAGGCCGGCCTGGCTCATCGAATAATCGAAACCGGGCAGCGTGGCGTAGCCGTTGAAATAGGATACCGATCCGTCAATGGCAGGCAGGTTCAATTCCATACGTAATGCAAAACCGCCATTTTGGAATTTGATGTCCGGGTACTCCGGGTCGCCAATGGTTATTCCTTGCGGGATGTTTGCTCCCGCAAGAGGAAGAACATCCGGCCTGTACAAGGGGATCCAAAGCCCCTGGATGTTTGCGGGGCCGAGCGTCGCTTTCGCCTGGAGCAGTTCGTTTCCCAGCCGCGTGTCGTCGAACTCCGAGGAGAGTACCGTTTCGTCGCGGGGCGTGATTGTGTTGGTGGGATTGATTGCATCGGCCCGGCCCCACTGTAGTATCTGTCTTCCAACCTTGATGTCGAAGGGCCCCGGAGAGACGGATGCCCACGCCTCGCGTACGTCGCATGAAACCGCCGCGGAATCACGGATTTTTCCGGCGTTGAGCCGTATCTCGGAAAAGGCCTTGCCGATGCCTGTTTTCTCGACGGTCAATTTCAACGACAACTGGGCATTCGCGGCGGAAACCACGGCATCGCCGTCGGTGTTTTGTCCTCCGCAGAGCGAACCTTTAACGTATCCACCGATGGCGAAGGGCTTCGGCTGCTCTTTGCCCGCGCTTGCGGCAAGGCTGTCTCCCGCGTTTTCAAAGAGTCCTTGGGCTTGGGCCACTCCTCCAATCATGCAGAGGCAGACCCAGGCCGTGAAAAAGGCCGCTGTTGTTAATCGCATAGTGTGGTCTCCTTTGGTGGATTATACCGACCAATACATACGTATCGATAAGTATGTTAAAAAGGTAAAAAATTTTTGCCTACCCTTTAGGCGTTTTTTGAAATGACAGCAAGCCGTTGAAAATGGTGTTGATCACCGAGTCGTCGTCAATTGCCTTGCCGATGGGATCAATCAGGCTCCGGAACTCCTTCATTTTTGCAAATCCGCTCATGCTGAGAATCATGGTAATCAGGATGTTTTGGATGTCGGCGTCGGCGCGGATCTCGCCGCGCTGCTTGGCATCGGCAAACTTCTCGCCGACGTTTCTCAGGATTTCCGCGATGTCCTTATTACATTGCAGGAGTACGTCGCGGGGAATGTCTTCCGAGGTGTCGACGTCGCCCAAAACGAGCAAAACGTTGAATGCGTTGTCTTTTTTGATCCGTTTGAGGACTTCCCGGCATTTTTCCAGAATGGGAGCAGGTTCAGGTGAAGAGAATACTTCCTTGAAAATCCCGTTTACCCGTTCGGTGGCGCGTTTGATGATGGCCTTAAAAAGGCCGATTTTGCTGTCGTAATGCCAGAATATCGCGCCCTTCGTCATTCCGGCGGCGGCGGCAATGACATCCATATTTGCGGCAACGAATCCGCGTTGGCAGAATTCCTTTTCCGCCGCCATGAGGATGCGAAGTTTTGAGATTTCGGTGTCTTCTTTTGTTCTGCGCATAGGAAATATTACGTACCAACAGGTACGTATAAATATATCCTTTTTCGGCCGTCAAATCAAGGTTTTTTTAACAGGCATCCATCCGAGCTTTAATTCTTAGCAGGCTTTTCCGACTACGCCAAGTCGGTTATATACCGACAAGCGCTTCATGCCGGTGGTACTGTGGTATTCTCTCCTGTGTACAGGCATTTGACTTTTTCATTTTGTCGGGCGGCGACGTTTTGGGTTGGATATTTTTATACCATTGTGCAAATTTATTTTGATTTAATTGTATAATCATATAAATTTATCGCTATGAATCGAATACAGTCGGAATACCTTTTTGATCCCGAAGTAACCGCAGGAAAGATGATCTTCCTTTCCGGTCCGCGGCAGGTGGGTAAAACTTTTCTGGTGAAGCAGAAGCTGTCGGAATTGAAAAACGAGGCGTTATACTTCAACTGGGACGACCCGGTTGTGAGGAGAACGTACAACAAGAACCCGCACTTCCTCAAAGCTCTGCTTGCCCAGGCGCACGGCAAGTCGCCGCTCGTGGCATTCGACGAAATTCACAAACATGCAAACTGGAAGAACATTCTTAAAGGACTCCACGATATCCATGCCGGAGAAGCCCAGATAATGGTGACCGGCAGCGCGCGTCTGGATTTTTTCAAATCATCGGGCGACAGCCTCGTTGGACGGTATTTCTCTTTCAAGCTTTTGCCGCTGGGATTTGCCGAGGCAATGCAGGATTTAGGGTACTCGACGGACGAGCCGGAGCTTTTTATCAATCCGGAGAAAGAAAGGTTTCTTTCGAGACTTCCCGGCGACGAAGGAGGCAGGCCTCGCAAGGAAGCGTTTGAACAATGGCTGCGTTTCGGCGGTTTCCCGGAACCTTTTTTACGGGCAAAGGACCGTTTCTCATTGAGATGGCGAAGAGACTACCGGTCGCTTTTAACGACCGAAGACCTGCGGGACATGACGCGAATACATGATGTCAAGGGCATCGAACAGCTGATGTTTGTTTTGCCCGAAAAGATTGCTTCCCCTTTGAGCGTCAACTCATTGAGGGAGGATCTGCAGGTCAACCATAGAACGATTTCGAATTGGTTGGAGGCGTTTAAAAAGATATATCTCGTTTTTTCGATAATGCCGTGGGCGCGGAGCATCGCAAAAGCCATAACCAAGGAATCGAAATACTACTTCTACGACTGGACCATGGTTCCCGAACCGGGCGCGCGTTTTGAAAATGCGGTCGCGGTGTCGCTTGTGCGCTGCGTAAATCGCTGGAACGAACTGGGGCTTGGAGAATTTGACGTTCGCTATATCCGGAATCTCAGGAAGCAGGAAGTTGATTTCGTCGTCATCAACGGGAATAAACCGTGCGCGCTTTTTGAGGCAAAACTTTCCGATGGCGCCCTGTCGGATGCCGGGAACTCATTCGCCGATGTTCTGAAGGTTCCCTACTATCACGTCGTTGCTCAAGGGGGTCATCTCGAAGCCTTCCCGAATCAACGCTACATTGTTCCCGCATGGAAGATTCTTGCGTTGTTGGGATAAGAGACGGCGTGCCGCCTCTCTACGAAATCCTCACCCGTATAAACTCCGCTAATTCCGCCAAAATCCTTCCTTTGTCCTCTAAAAACCCGAGAGCAACTATCGCCTCGTCAATCAACTCCTTGGCGTAGGCCTTCGACTTTTCCATCCCAACCACGCTCGGGAAGGTCACCTTGCCCTTTTCGCGGTCGCTTCCGGCGTCCTTGCCGATCTGCTGGGTGGTTCCTTCTTCATCAAGTATATCGTCTATCACCTGGAAGGCCAAGCCCACGCCGTCGCCGTAGGCCGAAAGCCTTTGCAGGGAGGCTTCATCCGCGTCCGCGAGCATGGCGCCGGTGCGCACGCAGGCGCGGATGAGCGCGGCGGTCTTGTTTTTGTGAATGTATTCAAGCGTTTCGCGCGACGCCTTCGTACCTTCGGATTCGACGTCGACCACCTGGCCGCCTATCATGCCGCCGGTTCCGAGCGCCCGTGATATTTCCACCACGATGTCGGCCCGGCCGATGCGGCCCAGGCATTCGTAGGCGAAGATACAGAGCGCGTCGCCGCCCAGTACGGCGAGGGCCTCCGAAAACGCCTTGTGCGCGGTGGGTTTGCCTCGCCGGAAATCGTCGTCGTCCATGCAGGGCAAATCGTCGTGGATGAGCGAGAACGTGTGGAGCATTTCCACGGCGGCGCAGGCGAGCAGCGCATTCTCGTTTCCGAACGAGCCGCCGCACGCCTCGTATGCAGCCATGATGAGGCAGGGCCTCACGCGTTTGCCGCCAGCAAAGGTACTGTACCGCATGAGGGAATGGATGGAAGGAGGATAATCGGTGCTCGGCGGAAGCAGTTTGTCGAGCGTTAAATCGGTGGCCGCGCTCACGGCCTTCATGTAGGCTTTGAGGTCAGTCATCGGATGTTGCTCCGCCGTCTTCGCCGCCGGAAACGCCCAGCACCGACTCTATGAATTCGCCGTCCGTTCCGGCGAGAAGTTCCCGTATCTTTCCCTCGGCGCTTTTCAGGTGCGAATCGCACACCTTCATGAGCGCCACGCCTTTCTCAAACTGCTCCAGGGCGCCGGAAAGCGTGAGTTCGGGGCTTTCGAGCTTCGCGACTATTTTTTCGAGTTCCTTGAGGGCCGCTTCAAAGCTGAGGTCTTGTTTCGCCACGTCATGGCTCCTTGAGGCTCGTGGTTTGCGGGGCCGGATTCGTTTCGGCGTGCACTTTGGTAACCGAAGCCTCGGCTCCGCCCGAGTGAAAATATATTCTTATCGCGTCGCCGTTCGACACCTGCGAGGCTTTCGTCACCGTGGCGCCCGACGCGTCGGCCACCACGCTGTAACCGCGCGCCAGGGTGGACAGCGGGCTCAGCGCCGAGAGCCTTGCGGCCGCGCCCGCAAGGCGCAGCCGGGTTCTATCGAGGAACGCGCGTAGCGCGAGTGTCCGGCGGTTTTGCATCTCGTCAAGGGATTGGCGCGTCTCGTCGGCGATTTCGGCGGCCCGGCGCCAACCCGGACTGCCGGCGAGGGAATCGAACGCCGCCCGCGCTCCGGATGCCAGCGCGACAATGCCCGAGGAGAGCCTTCGGCGCAACGATTCGAAATAGCGCCTGTTTTCCGCGTCGTCGGCGATCGCAATCTCCGCGGCGGCGGAGGGCGTGGGCGCGCGCACGTCCGCCACGAAATCGGCAATGGTGAAGTCGATCTCGTGGCCCACGGCCGAAATGACGGGAACTGCGGACGCCGCGATTGCGCGCGCCACGATTTCCTCGTTGAACGCCCAGAGGTCCTCGGCCGAGCCGCCGCCGCGGCCCACGATGATGCAATCGACTTTTCCGTAGCGGTTCATGTCGGCTATCGCCCGGGCGATGCGCGGCGCCGCCGTTTCGCCCTGCACCGGAACGTCCATCACCACGATGTTCGTGCGCGGCGAGCGCGAACGCACCACCTTGACGATATCGAAGAGCGCGGCGCCGCGCTTCGATGTTATCACGCCGAGCGTCGAGACGGTTTCGGGGAGCGGCTTTTTTCGCGCCGGATCGAACAGCCCCTCCTTTTCCAAATTTTCCTTGAGGGCCAGAAACGCGGCGTACAGTGCGCCGAGGCCCGAAGGCTGCATGCGGTGGATGTCGAGCTGGTAATAGCCGCCCTTCTGGTACACCCGTATCGACGCGACGGCCGAGACCTGCATGCCGTCCTCGGGCGTAAATTTGAGCTTCGCCGCGGACTGCTTCCAGAGCACGGCGGGCACCTGGCTCGATTCGTCCTTGAGACGCAGGTAGCAATGCCCGCTCGACGCGCGCTTGAACCCGGATAGTTCTCCCTCCACCCACACGAGGGTGTTGCCGCCCTCGAGGATGCGCGCGATGCCGCCGTTGATTTCGCTCACGGTGTAGGGCGTGTCGCGTTTCTGGGGGGGAAGAAATTGATAGGGAAAACGTGGCGGCGCGGCGTCGGACCCGCCGTCGCCGGCCATGTAATACGCGTCGCCTTCTTCAAACAGGAAGGAATCAGCCGTCGGATTCATGGGAGAACCGTACGCGTTCGAACACGCGGGAAATGGAGACCGCCTTTCCGGTCGCGTCGTCGGTTTCGATAACCGCGCCGCACAGGGCCGGGCCGTCGTCGGACGGTTCGAAACGCGCCGGGGTCTGGAGGATGAACTTCCTGATGACCTGTTCCTTTTTCATGCCGATGATCGAGTCTTGGGCGCCGGTCATGCCGGCGTCGGTAAGGTAGGCGGTTCCCGCGGCCGAAATTCCCTCGTCGGCCGTCTGGACGTGGGTGTGGGTGCCGACCACGGCGCTTACCGTTCCGTCAAGGTGCGCCGCGAGCGCCTTTTTCTCGCTGGTGGCCTCGGCGTGGAAATCGACCAGAACCGTCTTCGTGCGTCCTCCGATCTGGCTCACGGCGGCTTCGCCGACGCGGAACGGGCAGTCGAGGGTTTCGCCGAAAAACACCCGCCCCTGCAGGTTGACGACGCCGAGCGTGCGGCCGTCGGCGAGCGTGTACAATGCAACGCCTTTTCCCACGTTGCCGGGTGGAAAGTTGTGAGGACGCAGCACGAACGGGTCATTTGCGAGGTCGTCGTGCCCGTCGGGATTGGCGAACGAGTGGTTGCCGCCGGTTATCACGTTCACGCCGAACTTGCGGAGCTTGCCCACGAGGTTGTGCGTGAGGCCTTTTCCTCCCGCGACGTTTTCGCCGTTGGCGACGCAGACGTCGATGGAATGCTCCTTGATGAAAGAGGGAAGACGTTCGGCGAGAATCCGCTTGCCGAGGTTTCCAAAGACGTCGCCGATGAAGAATATGTTCATTGTGTGCGTCTCCGACGGGCGCTCGTGAGAAGCCCGTGACGTTTTCTTGAAAAGAGGCCACGGCCCATGGCCGTGGTTAAATATAAAACGTGAAACCTCGCGCCGGGGCGCCGAAGGAGGCCCGAAGGCCGCGCGGCGTAGGCGCGAAAAACCGCCCCGGCCTCGCACGGATCGCGAAGCGTGGGGACGACCGGGCGTCTCTTTTCTTATATTGTAAAGCCTCGTCCTGCCGTTCGACACGATATATTTTTGTACGGCGCGCGCGAGAATCCACTCTCCGCGCCTTTAAGGACCAGTCTCCATGAAAAAACGCATGTCGAACAAGGCACCCGTGCCGTCGAAGAAAGCCGCTCTTCACATCGAGGGAAAGCGGATAGAACTCCCGGTCATCGAAGGCACCGAGGGGCAAAAGGGCGTAGATATCACCGGCCTGCGGAGCGGCAACGGTTACCTCACGTTCGACAACGGATTCGCCAACACGTCGTCCACGCTTTCGAGCATTACCTTCGTGGACGGCGACAACGGCATACTCCGCTACCGCGGGTACGACATTGAGGATCTGGTCGAGAACTGCACCTTCGTGGAGGTCGCGTACCTCCTCGTGCAGGGAAAGCTGCCCACGGCGTCGGAGCTCAAGAAGTTTTCCGGGTACCTCAACCAGCATTCCATGGTCCACGAGGACATGAACCACTTCTTCACCGGGTTCCCGCCGAACTCGCATCCCATGGCGATCCTGTCGGCCATGGTGACGTCGCTGTCGAGCTTCTACCCGTATCTCGGATACGACGATCCGAGCTTCGACATCACCGAGGCGCGCCTTTTGTCCAAGGTGCGCACCATCGCGGCGTTCTCCTACAAAAAGTCGCGGGGCGAGCCCGTGGTGTATCCGCGCCACGATCTTTCGTACTGCGCCAACTTCCTCAACATGATGTTCTCGTCGCCGGTCGCCGAGTACGAGATAAACCCCGACGTAGTGAAGGCCCTCAACCAGCTCCTCATCCTGCACGCCGATCACGAGCAAAACTGCTCGACTTCGGCGGTGAAGCTCGTGGCGAGCACGGGCGTCAACCTGTATGCCGCGATCTCGGCAGGCATCTCGGCCTTGTGGGGCCCGTTTCACGGCGGAGCGAACCAGGCGGTTATCGAGATGCTCGAAACAATCCGAAAGGATCGGAGGAACATCGGGAAATACCTCGAAAAGGCGAAAAACAAGCGCGACAAGTTCAAGCTCATGGGGTTCGGCCACGCGGTGTACAAGAACTATGACCCCCGCGCCAGGCTCGTCAAGAAAATTTGCCACGAACTTCTTCCGCGGCTCAACGTTTCAGATCCGCTCCTCGATCTCGCCATGGAGCTCGAGGCGGCCGCGCTCGCCGACGAGTATTTCGTGGAGCGGCGGCTGTACCCGAACGTCGACTATTATTCCGGCATCATCTACAGGGCCATCGGCATCCCCACCAACATGCTTACGGTGATGTTCACTATCGGCCGCCTGCCCGGCTGGATCGCTCACTGGAAGGAGACCATGGAAAACGAGAAGGGCAAGATATGGCGGCCGCGGCAGATTTACATCGGCCCGAAACGGAGGGAGTACGTACCGATTGACAAAAGGATGAAATAGTCGGGGTAATAGTCTTCAATCCGTTTCGGAAAGAGTCGGGGGAGAGGTATCTCCCCCGGCCTCGGCCTCCTCGCCGCCCGCGGCTGCGGAGTCTTCGGCACTCCCCTCTCCAGCGTGGCCCCCTTGATAAAGCAGCGGCAAGCTCAAACCATCGTTGCGGGGGCACGCAGAAGCGATGGTCGATGAAGGCAAATACTTTGTTACTTTGTATCTCTTTTCCTGCAGTCGCCCCTAACGCGCGGCAAACGGAATATCGCCGCTCTTCTGCATTTCGCACGCGGATTCTTTAAAAAACGTTCGGCACAAGGAATAATGAACAATGAATGAAAAAACTTTCCATGGAGACATAGAGCGTCTGAGAAGGCCTGAAAGGCTTGCCGCGCTGGAGGTTCCGCGCGTGGCGGGGCTGTGCCTTGACGATACGGCAATCTCCTCCGCGCTCGACATAGGCTGCGGCAGCGGGATTTTCTCCGAGGCGTTCTGCGGGAGGGGACTCTTTTGCGCCGCAATCGACCTGAACCCCGCCATGCTCGCCGCGGCCAGGAGCTTCGCCCCGCAGGCGCACGTAGCTGCCGCACTCGACGACAAACTTCCCTTTGCCGACAAATCGTTCGATCTCGTTTTCATGGCCCACCTGCTCCACGAGGTGGACGACCCCGCGGCAACGCTCGCCGAATGCGGGCGCGTGGCGAAAAAGCGGATCGCCGTGCTCGAATGGCCGTACCGGCAACAGGAGATGGGCCCGCCGCTTGAGCACAGGCTGAGCGAAGAGGCAATTGCTAAGGCCGCGCTTGATGTGGGCCTTGCAAAGGCACAACCCATGCTGCTCACACACCTCGTATTTTACCGGTTCGATCTCTAGGCCTTCCGGAATACCGCGCCGAAGATTTTCCCGTCACAGGCCGCCAATTTCACTTATATTATTGCGCAAGCTGGCGTTGTTCGACCGGGATCGGGGGGAGACCGGCCGTGTCAGCGCGGCGGGTTCCATGCCACGTACCCTAATCCGCATGATTTTCCCCTTAAAGGTCTGTTTCTGCCAAATGCTTTCATGGGATAACACTTTGATTTTGAATTGAAAATCCAATGAATTCTTTTTACAAGGCGTTTAACAGAAAGGAAGGGGTATGAGGAAGAGCAGCATGAAGATGGCAAGCGTTGCGGCAGCGGCTGCGATTTGCGTGGCGGGATGGGGATTCAATGCGGGAGCGGCGTTGACGAATCTGGCGTTGCACAAGACGGTGGTTGTATCGAGCGTGGAGAACAATACAATGCCTGGCAGCAATATAACCGATGGCGACACCCTTACTCGCTGGGGATCGGCATTTTCCGATTCTCAATGGGTTTATATTGATTTCGGCACAGCCACCACCTTTGACTCAATAAAAATTTGGTGGGAACATTCAAATGCGAAAGAATATATGATTCAGACAGCCAATACAGCGACAAGCAATGACCAAGGATGGACTACTCTTTTTCACCCCACCAACGATACACAAACAATCCAGGACAATAATAAATTGTCAGTTCATCGTCCCTTCAAACTTACCACACCTTCAACCGCACGCTATTTGAAAATCAGAGGCATATTGAGGCATTACCAATGGGGATATTCAATTCATGAAGTGGAAGTTTTTAATACGGCGACGGCCGTCAATTCTCATCCGGTTTCTAAGGCTCGCGAAACATCCGGTCTTGTTTGCGCTAAATTAAACTCCGGACTATCAATCCAATTCGACGGAACAACCGCCCTTTCCACCGACATCTTCGCTCCCAATGGCCAACTCCTCCGCCATCTTTCCGGCGCGGGTGCCGCTTTTTGGAACTACAAGGATTCTTTCGGTCACAACGTCACTAACGGAACCTACCTTATTCGGGTGACCTCGGCCGGAAAGACGGCTCAGGGAAAAATTGCCGTCTATAGATAGGAAATACAGGCTCTTTGCTCATCGGAAAGGGGAAGCATGAAAATGATAAAGCCCTGGATTAATAAAGGCGCTGTGGCCAGAGCGATTTTAGGTGTGTGTGTCGCGGGGTTGGGATTTAATGCTTCGGCGCAGTTGACGAATTTGGCGCAGGGAAAGACGGTAGTGACCTCAAGCAATGAAAATTCCAATATGATCGGTAGCAAAATCGTTGACGGCGATACATCAACCAAGTGGGGAAGCAATTTTGCCCAATATACGGGCGTTGACACCGTCAAGCGAGACTCTGCCTGGTTCTATATTGATTTTGGATGTGTCATGACCTACGATTCTCTTGAACTTCTTTGGGAACATTCCGCCGCAAAGGAATATAAGATCCAGCATTCCAACATTGCCTCCGCAAACGATCAGGGATGGACAACGGATACCGCTATTACAGGTGAAGTTTATCCTTGGCCGGATGATGGAAAAACACCGCTGCATCGGCACATGAAATTTGCGACTCCCATAAGTGCCAGATTCTTAAAGATTCGGTGCACAAAGAGAAACTTCCAGTGGGGATTTTCAATGTGGGAAATGCGAGTGTACAACACTTTGGGACCCAACCGCGCATTAAACAAATCCGCTTTTGCCAGTTCTTCGAATGCAAATGCCGGTCCTGGCGATGCTGTTGATGGAATAATGTTCTATCCTGCCGGCACTCCGCAGGCTGGTCAGCTGAATTTTGACTCAAGATGGGAAAACAATTACGGCAGCAGGCCGGACTCCCTAAGGGGCTTGGATTGGCTATATGTTGACTTGGGTGCAAAGTATATGGTGAAATATGTCGTCCTTTTATGGGAACATTCTCATTCCGGCGACTATGTTGTCCAGGCGTGGACAAAATCGGGTGTTCCCACCGCCGCAGATACCGCGGATGCGAATTGGACAACTCTGGCAACCGAAAAAAATTTAACCTACAGCAAACCACCCGATTTCTGCCAGGGAACATACGCAGTTACACCCACTGAAACGCAATTTGTTCGCATGCATTCGTATAAAAAAGCACAACCTTATTCGGAATATCAGTGGGGAATTTCCGTTTGGGAATTTGAGGTTTATGGCCTCCCCGCCTCAACCTCTGTAATTCCCGAGCAAGCCGCAAAACAAGCGCCGGCTTCAGACCTCAACATTCTCCGTTCCAAAGACGGCGTTTCAATCAAGGCTGCCTCATTCAATGTTTTTACCACGGAAATCTTTTCGCCCACGGGTCAGCTCATCAGGCACCTCTCCGGCTCCAAGGCCTCCTTCTGGAACTACAGGGATTCCTTCGGCCGCAGTGTCATGAATGGAACCTATCTGATCCGCGTGGCTGCAGGCGACAAGACAATCCAGGACAAGATTGCCGTTTACAGATAATCCAATTTTATCAGGTTTTTCGTTCAAAGAGGGCTTTCACGGGAAAGCCCTCTTTTTTCTTTGTGACATCCGTCACAAGCACTTTTTTATCCCCGAAATTATATTCTTTTTATCCATCCAGTCCCTGCGCCGGGCCCGTTTCGTCACCCTTCTCGGAGAGCATTGCCATGTCAACGAAAAATGCCATCGCCGCAATTTTCGCCTGTTCCCTCATTCCATTTCTCTTGGTTTGCTCAAACTCCACCAGCCCGTTCACTCCCGCGGACGCCACCATATCGATCATGCTCGAGAATTCGGCGTACCAGCGCAGCACGACCGCTGTTTCCGACAGTGTCGACAAACCAATACGCATCGGCATCAGCGCTTATCTGTCCCAGTACTTTGACTCTGTGGCGGTGGCCGTTACCGGAAGCGGTGGAGATACGGAGAAGGCGGTGACCTTTACGAAATCGACATCGTGGTTGGATACCAACTGGATTTCCGACACCTTTGCCACAAGCGGGGCAAAAACGGTGTATGCGGTCGCGTTCATCCAGGGAGGGCTGCATTGTTCCGCCTCGGCAACCATCACGGTTCTTGCCAGACCGGTTCAGACATATTCCGTGATATATAATGGCAACGGCAGCACGTCCGGGGCGGTTCCCGCGGACGCGAATTCATATCAACAAGGCGCGGCCGTGACCGTCAAGGCGAACATCGGCGGTCTCGCGCGTACCGGATATGCATTCGTCGACTGGAACACCTCCCCGGACGGCAACGGAACCTCGTACTTGGGCGGTGAGACCTTCAACATGGGCGCGGCCAATGTGACGCTGTACGCGGTGTGGACGCAGAATCCGACCTATACGGTCACTTATAACGGAAATGGAAATTCCGGTGGAACCGTTCCGTCCGACGCAAATTCTTATCAGCAGGGCGCAAGCGTAACGGTCCAAGGAAACAGCGGCAATCTTGCAAGGACCGGCTATACGTTTGCCGGCTGGAACACCACGGCGGACGGCAGCGGCACTTCCTATGCCGGATCGTCAACGTTCAATATCGGAGCGGCAAACGTGACGTTGTACGCGGTCTGGACGCAGAATCCCACCTATACGGTTTCATACAACGGCAATGGGAATACCGGAGGAACCGTTCCTTCGGATGTCAACGCTTATCAGCAGGGTGCTGTTGTGAATGTCAAGGCGAATACCGGAAGTCTTGCCCGAACCGGTTACACATTTGCGGGATGGAACACCACCGCCGACGGCAATGGAACGGCGTACGCGGGCGGGGCGACTTTCAGCATGGGGAGCGCGAATGTAACGCTCTATGCGGTATGGACTCAGAACCCGACGTATACGGTCACCTACAACGGCAACAACAGCACCGGCGGGACTGTTCCGGTCGATGCCAACGCCTATCAGCAGGGTGCCGTTGTGACCGTCAAGGCGAACACCGGTAACCTTGCCAGGACAGGGTATACGTTTACGGGATGGAACACATTGGCCGACGGCGGCGGGACATTGTATGCCGGTAACGCCACGTTTACTATCGCCGCGGCCAACGTGACGCTGTACGCGACGTGGACGGTCGCCGTGTATACGGTCAGGTTCAACAGCAACGGGGGCAGCGGCGTCGACAGCCAGAATGTCACCTACAATGCGACCGCAACTGCCCCGGCAGCCCCGGCGAAGAGCGGGTTTGTGTTTGCGGGATGGTACTCGGACCAAGCCCTGACATCACAATTCTCGTTTACCACGCCCATCGTGGCGCCCATCACGCTGTATGCGAAGTGGACGCCGGTGTATACGGTGACATACAACGGAAACAACAATACCGGCGGGACGGCTCCTGCGGACACGAACAAATATCAGAACGGTTCGACCGTGACGGTGCTCGACAACACCGGCTCGCTTTCAAGAACCGGTTATACGTTCGCGGGATGGAACACCAATGCGGCAGGGACAGGCACCGACCGCACATCGGGCAGCACGTTCACCATGGGGTCGGGCAACGTGACGCTCTACGCAAAGTGGACGGCACTCAAGTACACAGTCACCTTCAATGCTCAAGGCGGCAGCGCCGTGGCCAATCAGTCCATAGATTACGGCGACACGGCAATTTCTCCCGTCAATCCGACCAAGACGGCGTATGTCTTTGCAAAGTGGTATACTGATTCAACGTTCAAGAATGCCTTCAGTTTCTCGACCCCCATCACCTCGTCAGTTACGTTGTATGCGAAATGGGAAATAAGAGACGCGGACGGGAATGTGTATACGGAAGTGAAGATAGGGAATCAGGTGTGGATGGTGGAGAATTTGAAGACGACGAAATACAAAGACAATTTAGCGATACCGCTTGTAACGGATTCTGCATCCTGGGCAAATTTGGCTACACCAGGGTATTGTTGGTACAGTAATGATGAAGCTACTTACAAAAACCCCTATGGAGCATTATACAACTGGTATTCTATCAGCACTAGTAAATTAGCACCGTCTGGTTGGCATGTGCCTTCAGACACAGAGTGGAATGTTTTGATTTCATTTCTTGGAGGCGGAACTGTTGCTGGCGGTAAACTAAAGGAGCAAGGATTCATACATTGGCAAAGTCCAAATACTGGAGCAACCAACTCCTCTGCATTTACAGGATTGCCAGGTGGTGCACGTTATGAACAAGGATCATTTTCTGGAATCGGAACTTGGGGGATATGGTGGACGTCCACAGAATATTCCAGTTACACTATCCATGCAAACTACAATAGCCTAGGTTATGAAAACGAATTTGTTGACAGTTATCATATAGGAAAAGGCGAAGGCCACTCCGTCCGCTGCATCCGCGACTACTAATCCTTTCTCCGGGGGCGTTGCGATTATCGTCCAAACATTGTTCCCATATCAACGCCCCTTTTTCGCAACAAATACCGCATCCTCTCCGCCCGCCTACCCACCCGGGATTATTCCTCCTCCTGCCACTGCCGCGCCGCGCTGAACAGGTTGACAATTGCACCATGCTCCGGCTCTCTTCGGCGTGGTGGCCGATATATATTACAAGACGGTGCCGAACGGCAGAGGGAGCTTCATGGAAATCCTGTTCCATCCGCACGCTCGTGAGCGCATGGCCGAGAGGGGCGCAACGGAGAACGAGGTCCGTCTCACGGTGAACGCGGGTGAAAAATTCCCCGCCAAATTCGGGCGGTCCGGGTTTCGTCGGAACTTCGCTTTCGGCGAACCATGGCGCGAAACGGTGTACGAAACCAAACAGGTGGAGGCGTTTGCCGTGCATGAAGGAGCCGGCTGGCTCGTAATCACGTGATAGTTCGCTACTACTGAGGTGCGGAAAGGAGCAACAATGCAATTGTCGTACGATTCGAAACATAACATCGCGTATCTGCGTTTTAGGGACAAGGTTGCCGAGGTCGATACGATCCACGTGAGTGACGCGCTGAACATCGATCTCGCCCCTGACGGCACAATTTACGGTATTGAGTTACTTAATGCAAACGAACAGCTTCGAGAAAAGGACGGTGACAAACTTGTCGTGATCAACGAGGTACTCGGCAAGCGGCAGGAAGTGAAACTGTCGGCGTAGAAAAGCCCTGCCCCCCGCATGCGGCGTATTTTGTCTACAATGATCACCATCCCCATCACCCTCAACGATTCCAACCAGCGCCTCGACCGGTTCCTGCGCAAGCGGCTGCCGCTGCGCACGCTGTCGGACATCTACCGGATGATCCGCACCGGATTCGCGCGCGTCAACGGGAAAAAGGTGAAGGAGAGCCGCCGGCTGGAGGAGGGCGATACGGTGGAGCTGCGCGTCGACGAGGCCGAGATCGGCGCCGCACGGCCCGCGGCCGGGGAGGGGACTGCGGATATCCGGAAAACGGAATTCTACAAGCGGAATCTGAAAATCGTCTACGAGGACGAAAGCATCATCGCCTGCGACAAGCCGCCGCACCTTGTGGTGCATCCCGGCACGGGGCACGCCGGCGGCGCGACGCTCATCGATCTTGTCAAGGGCTACATGGCGTCAAAAGAGAGGAAGGATGACGACGCCGACCCGGTTCTGGTGCACCGGCTCGATCGCGACACCTCGGGCATCATTCTTATTGCAAAGAACAAGGCCGTGGTCCGCAGGCTCCATTCGCTCCTGCGCGACAGCGAGCTCACCAAGAAATATCTTGCCGTATGCCATGGCGTTCCCCCGCAAACCCAGGGCTCGATTGAAGCGGACCTTGCAAAGACCGTCGAGCGCAACGAAGGCACCAAGATGCGCGTCGCGCCGGGCGGAATGCATTCGAAAACGGATTATAAAGTGGTCAAGGCCGCAAACGGCCTTTCCAAACTGGAATTGGTCCTCCGCACCGGCCGCACGCACCAGATTCGCGTGCACATGGCGCACATCTGTTGTCCGGTCGTTGGCGACGTGCGCTACGGCGATCCTGCCCGGGATGCCGCCCTGTTTGCCATGCCGGGCACGATCAGGCGGCTGTATCTTCACGCCGGGCTCGTTTCCTTCACCCACCCCGGGACCGGAAAGCGGCTCACCCTTACGGTGCCCGAGCCCAGGGAATTCTCCTCCGTTTTTGCCCATTCGCGCGAATAGAAATCCCCTTGTTTTTGGTTGAAGAAAAAAGCGCGTGAGTGGTACTATTAGTGTATTATTAATTGTCGGAGGAGAGGTATCTCCCCGGCCTATGCCTAAAGAAAAAGGTTGGAGCATTGAAGCGTTAAAAGCCGAGGCGGCCCGATGGCGCCGCCCGAGACCGGAGGAAGGGCCGCCGCGCAGAGCGGGGGGGAATACCCGGCTCTTTTTGAATTTCCGGGAATGATAACTACGATGAGCAAACCCGAAACATCACGCTCGCTCAAATCGTCTCTTGACAAGGGGAGAGTGAAGATACACAATCTTCTCCCCACCCTCGAGCGTACTTATCTGCCCGTGGGATCGGTGATAGGCAAGTACCGAATCATCGAAGAGATAGACCGCGGGGGCATGGCCGTGGTGTACCGGGCAATGCAGCTCGACCTCGACCGGGAGGTGGCGCTCAAGGTGCTGCCCGCCAACATCACCATCAACCGGAAATTCGTGGAGCGGTTTCTTTCCGAGGCGCACGCGGTGGCGAAGCTCACGCACCCGGGCATCGTGAACATCCACGAGGTGGCGGTGCAGAACAACGTGTATTACCTCGCCATGGATTACATCCCCGGCGTCAATCTCTACTACCATCTCAACTACCAGAAGCCCAAGCTCATCGAGGTGCTCGAAATCACCGCAAAGCTCGCCGACGCGCTTTCCTATGCGCACCGCCAAAAGATCGTGCACCGCGACCTCAAGCTCAACAACGTCATCATGAAGGACAACCTTACGCCCGTGCTCATCGACTTCGGGCTGGCCAAGGCGCTGGAGGGCGAGGAGGCGAACAAGACCAAGACGGGCGAAATCATGGGGTCGCCCGCCTACATGGCGCCGGAGCGGCTGTACGGACGCGGCGGCGACGCGCGCAGCGACATCTGTTCGCTCGGCATCATGCTGTACGAAATGTTGACGTTTAAAAATCCCTACCTCGACCCGCGCAGCATCCACCAGACCACCCTCAACGTCATTGAGGCAAACCCCATACCGCCGCGCAAGCTCGTCATGTGGCTGCCGCCGGAAATCGAGGCCATCACGCTCAAGGCCATGCACAAGGACCCCGACAAGCGGTACCAGACCATGGAGGAGTTCGCCGAGGACATCCGCAGGTACCAGCGGGGCGAACCGGTGCTTGCGAATCCGCCGTCGCTGTGGACGAGAATCCGGCATTACGCGCGGCGGCGCTGGCCGTTCCTTTCAATATTTTTCCTAATAGCGCTTTTCGCGGGAATATTTTCCTACCTTGCCTACGCGCAGTCGAAAAAGGAACGGCCCTACTGGCAGGTAATGTACCAGAAACGTTTTATCGGGCTTTCCATCGGCGACGAATGGTCGCAGTACCCCGGCGTGTCGGAGAAGAACGAAGGCTGGTCGATAAAAAACAGCGAACTTTTGTCTCCCGGCGGCCCGTCGTTCATACGGCTCGACCGTCCCATTACGCGGGATGCGCGCGTCGAGTTCGACATCAGGAGCGTGGGGCTGAATTTCTACAACGTCGGGTTCTTTCTCTACGGGAGCCGCCCCGACTCCGGGTACTGTTTCCATCTGTTCCGGGGCCCGGCCGCCGAATGCGGAATCACCTATCCCGGCGGCTCCTACCTGTTCTCCGATTACAATCCGCTGGAGTTCGTTCCGGCGAAACGGTTTCACGTGGTGGTGGAACGCAAGGAAAACGTGATTTCTTACCGTGTCAATGACATGCTCATCGGAAAGATTTGCGACTTTTTTCCGCCGTACGGGCCCGATCACCAGTCGATGGGCTTTTTCGTGAACGGCTCGCAATGCGCAATCGAGAACATGAAAATCTACCGCTACGCGATTCCCATGATGCCGAGCCCCACGCTCATCGCCGACCGGTTCGCCGAGCGCGGCGCGATTTCCACCGCCATCGACGAATACCGCGAGCTTTTGATGGATTTCTCCGAACAGTCGCTGGCGCAGGATATCGTGCTCAAGATTGCGGAATGCTGCATCCGTCTCGGGAAGTACGATCAAGCCCTGGAGGCCCTGCGAAGCCCGAGGCTCGATGGAGGGGGCGACGCCGTACGATGCCGGGTGCTGTATCTTTCGGGCGTCATGCAGTCGATGCGGGGCAACCGCGCGCAGGCCGACAGCGCGTTCACGGCGCTCGGCGCGCTGGCGGGACAAGGTACGCTGTTCCAGTCGGCGCTGGCGATTATGACGGGAGAGATGCTTGAGGAGTTAAAGGTCGGCGATCCCGCTTCCGCGGCGCGGACCGTGGCGTCGCTCACGCGGAAATTTCCAAAGTATTCCCGCATGCTGGGCAGGTTCCATCTCGCCGTGATGAACCGGTACGCCGGCGCCGGGGCGCTTGATTCGGCCATCGAAACCGGGCAAGCCATCGTCACGCTTCACGCCGACGACGCCGACATTCTTTCGTTCGCAAAGGTAAAGTTGAGTGAGCTGTATCTGGTCAAGGGCCGCAAAGGTCAGGCCCTTGATTTGCTCAACCAGTGCATCGCGTCGTATCAGCCCACCGAGGGCCTGTGGGCCGCGTGGATGGATTTGGCGTCTATGTACGAATGCGACGGAAACCTCGCCGACGCCTATACCACCTACCACAAGGTCTTCGAAGACTGCCCCAAATCACTCGTCACCGCCTGGTTCGCCAGGATAAAAATGGGGGAGCTTGCGAGCCGTACCACCAGTGCCGAGTCGCCCAAGGGGATCTTCGAAGGCGTGGCGAGGAGTCCTCATCCGTTCGTGGCGCCGCGTGCCGTGGCCCAGTATTACCGAGGCGTCCTGTCGAACGAAGACCTTGCCGTGCTCTGGGACGAACTGTATCCGGGCGACAAGGGGTACCTGTTCTGCTTTGTCAAAAAGTCCGTCGCGGACCGTCGGTGGGACGACGCACGTGCATACCTGGAAGAAATGGAAGAGTCCCTCCCTTCAAGCTCCATCCTGCTTTTGCAGGCCGTCGCGTACCGCGGCCTTGTCCACGGTCACAAATGAAGGCCGCGGGCCCTCGCTCCAACCCGCAGGAAAAGGCTTGACCCTCAAAATCGTATTTGTTTATTTTATACGTCTTTCCCTAACCATAAACCCGTGTCAGGACAATGTTCCGCGATTTCATTCAAGGCAAAAAATATGTAGACCTCCACATTCACACGAAATTCTCCGACGGTACGCATCCGGTGGAAGATATCCTCGCGGCCGCTTCGGCCCGCAAGCTGAAGGCCGTTTCCATCACCGACCATGACTGCATCGACGCGTACCCGGCGGCCCAGGACCTTGGAGCGACCTTAGGCATAGAAGTCATCCCGGGCGTGGAACTTTCGAGCGAAATAGGAGGCGTTGATATCCATGTCTTGGGATATTTCATGGATATCAACAACCCGCAGCTCATCGCCAAGCTCGCCGAACTCAAGAAGGCCCGTTTCGTGCGCGCCCAGCGGATCGTGGAAAACCTGAACCGCCAGGGCATCGACCTCCGGTTCGAGACCGTCCTCAACATCGCGGGAAGCGCGGCCATAGGGCGGCCCCACATAGCCGCCGCCCTCCTCAAGGAAGAACTCGTGTACTCCTTTCGGGAGGCCTTCGACAAGTTCATCGGCTACGATTCTCCCGCCTATGTGGAAAAGCTCAACATGCTGCCCGGCGAGGTGTTCCGTCTCATCCTTGGAGCGGGCGGCGTTCCGGTGCTCGCTCATCCCGGCGTGACCAAAGTCGACGAACGCATACCGCAGTTCATCACCGAAGGGCTCCAGGGCATCGAAGTGTTCCATTCGGAACACGGCGACGCGGCGGCCCGTCATTATCTCGGCTACTGCCGCAAGCACGGCCTCGCCTACACGGGCGGCTCCGATTTCCACAACGGCAACCAGAGCAAGTCCGAGGTGGGCGTTCCCAAGGTACCTTACGGCGCCGTGGAGAGTCTCAGGGAAAAGCTCGCCGGCTCCGGTTCACGCGGCGCGGCCGCATGAAAATCGTACCGCTTATCCTTGCCGGCGGCAAAGGCGAACGGTTCTGGCCCCTGTCCCGCTCGTCCCGTCCCAAGCAGCTTCTTTCCTTTTCCGGAAAAAACACCATGATCGAGGACACGCTGTGCCGCGTGCATGCCGCTTCCGGCGGCGAAACCCCGCTCGTCATCACGGGCAAAAATTGCGCCGCGGGAATCCGCCGGGCGCTGCGCGGCCGCGGCGCCTACCGCTGCATCGTGGAACCCATCGGGAAGAACACGGCGCCCGCCATCGCGCTCGCGGCAATGTGGATACGGCAACATCACGGCGAGACCGTGATGCTCGTGGCCTCGGCCGACCATGCAATATCACCTATTGACAAATACGCTGCCGCCGTGCGTACGGCCGCGGCCGCCGCCCGGGATTCGGACAGCCTGGTCGTGTTCGGCATAACGCCCACCCGGCCCGAGACCGGGTACGGCTATATCGAGTTGGGCGCGAGGGTACCAGGCACTCGCGGCGTCTCGTATGTAAAACGCTTCGTGGAGAAACCGACCCCGGAAAAGGCGGCGGCGTTTGCCGCGTCGAAAAACTATCTCTGGAACAGCGGCATGTTCGTGTGGACGACATCGGTGATTCTCGGCGAGTTCGAACGCTCCATGCCGGAGCTGTACGGTCTTGCAATGCGCGCGGCCCGCGGCGGGTTCACCGCGCGTGCCATAGCGGCGTTCTACAGGGACTGCGAAAGCCAGTCAATCGATTACGGCATCATGGAACACGCCCGCCGCATCGCCGTGGTGCGCGCATCCTTTGCCTGGGACGACGTCGGTTCGTGGGAGGCCATGACAAGGATGTACCGGCCGAACAAACGCGGGACTGTGGCGGCGGGAACGTCGATATTCGAAAATGATTGCGAGAATTCCATAGTCTATAACTCGTCCGGGCGCGCCGTGGCGTCGGTTGGGCTCAAAGACACGGTGCTCGTCGTCACGCCGGACGCGGTGCTGGCGATTGCGAGGTCGAGATTGCCGGATATCAAGAAGTATCTCGGAATGATGAAGAAGGCCAATTTTTCCGGAAAGCTGTTTTAATTTAAGGGGGGAGGTATCCCCCTCGCTACGGCCCGGCGCTCACATTTAGGTAAATAAGGAAAGACGTGGGCGTTCCCCGGAGGTAGAGGCGTAGCATGCTACGCCTCTACCTCCGGGGTCGGTTCTCCCTCCGGTCTCGGGCTTGCCCTCGGGCCGCCACGTCCCTATCCCGCGAGTACGCGGCCGGGTCCGGGCGGCACCGCGCTCCTGCGCGGCCTCCGGTCGCCCCTAACGCGCGGCAGAAGAGATACACGCTTTTCCCTCTCCTTGCGGAGAGGAGCAGCCGCAATGTGACCGAGGTGAGACGACGTATTGATTCTTGGTGGCGAAGGAATAATATTTGGCGAAATAGGTTTTTTCCGTAGCGCGCAAGGGACGATCAGAGGAATACCGACCCCGCGCTTTTGCGCGGGGGAACGCCTAAATCTTTATCCTTTATCAACAGCTATGGAACCAAATTCCTCTTCAATATTATTCGTGGCCGGCGATCCCTCGGGCGACGAACACGCCGCTCCTATTATTCGGCGCCTGAGAAGCCTGCTGCCGCAGGTCCGCACCTTCGGGATAGGCGGGCCGTGCATGCAACAGGAGGGCTTCGAAGCGCTCCTGCCGTTCGAGCCGTTCAACCGTATGGGGTTCGCGGAAGTCGTTTCCCACCTGCCGTTCTTTCTCGAGGCAAGGTCGTTTCTCGTCAAAGAACTTTCAGCCCGCAAGCCCGACGCGCTGGTGTGCGTCGATTACCCGGGTTTCAACATCCCCCTCATGAAGGCCGCGCACGGCCGGGGCATACCGGTCGTCTGGTACATCGTGCCGCAGGTGTGGGCATGGAAGGAAAAACGCGCCGAAACGCTCGGCGCCAATGCTTCGCACATAGCCGTGGTGTTTCCCTTCGAGGCGGATTATTTCCGAAGGTACGCGGCCCCCGTGTCGTTCGTGGGCCATCCCCTGGTCGAATTGCTTGACACGACGCGTGCTGCGCGCGGAGGGCTGCCGCGGCGCTTCCCCGACACGGGGCGCGGGGTCAGGCTCGGCCTCGTGCCCGGAAGCAGGCGCCAGGAGATAGTACGCATGCTGCCGCCCATGATCGATGCGGCGCTTGCGCTCAAGGAGCGGTACCCTGCCCTCACCGTAGCCGTCTCGATGTGCCGGGGCCTGCCGCACGAACTTTTCTTCCCCCAGGTGGCGCGCTTCGAATCGCGTCACCCCGGTGCAATCGAGATCAACGAGGGCCCCCTGCCGGACATGGTGGGCGCCTGCGACCTCGCCGTGGTCACGTCGGGGACGGCAACGCTGCAAACCGCGCTCTGCGGAGTACCGCTGGTGGTCGCGTACCGCACCTCGGCACTCTCGTTTTCCCTCATGAAACGCATGGTGAAACTCCCGTACATCGGCCTGCCGAACATCGTGGCCGGAGAGCGTATCGTACCGGAATGCATACAGAACGGGGCCGCGGGCGCATGCCTCGCAGCGGAGGCCGCCGCCCTTCTCGAATCCCGGGAACGGTACGAAACGACCGTGGGCAGGCTCCTTGCTCTTCGCGAAAAGCTCGGGGGCAAAAGGCCGTCGGAGGAAGTGGCGGGGATTATAAGCGACATCGTGACTGGACGGAAAAAGAAAAGCACCACAGAGGCGCGGAGGATACGGAGAAAAGATGGTTCGATATTTAGCCCAAACGTCTTTTAACTATAAACCATCATTTGTCTTCTCTGTGCCCTCCGTGTCTCTGTGGTGAAATTTTCGGCTCCTGATTTGATGGCGGAAAATACCTGATGCAAGCGCCCGCTCATTCCCACTCGAAAGTCGCAGTCGTCTCATGCGATTCGTACGACCGCGAAACGGTGCGTGCGGCCGTGCGGCGCGCGATCTCACTTATGGGCGGGCTTTCGGCCGTCGCACGGCCGGACGAGACCATTCTGGTAAAGCCCAACGCACTGGTGGGCGCCCACCCGGACCGCTGCATCACGACGCACCCTTCGGTGTTTGGGGCCGTGTGCGAGTGCCTGGCCGAGCACGGCTGCCGCGTCACCTACGGCGATTCGCCCGCGCTCTACGAGGGATGGGGAAGGTGCGAGGGCGCGCTGAGAAAGGCCGGATTCGCCGCGGCGGCCGAGGAACTCGGCATCGGGTGCGCCGATTTCGCGAACGGGAAACAGGTGAAAAATGCCGGCTCTGGTTCGCACCGGCTGTTCGTCATTGCAAACGGCGTGCTTGCCGCCGACGGCGTGGTGAGCCTTCCCAAGCTCAAAACCCACGGACTCACGAGAATCACCGGAGCAATCAAAAACCAGTACGGGTGCGTTCCCGGGGCCCACAAAGGCCAGTACCACGCGGCGGCGCCCGATGTGCATGGATTCTCCAGGCTTCTCGCCGCCATAACCGCGTTTATAAAACCCAGGCTCTACGTGATGGACGCGGTGATTGCCATGGAGGGGAACGGTCCCATGAACGGTTCGCCGCGGAAGGTGGGAGCGATTCTCGCGTCGTGCGACCCAGTGGCGCTCGACACGGTCGCGTGCAGGCTCGTCAATCTCGATCCGCGCTTCGTCCCCACCTTGGCGGCGGGGGAGGAGTGGGGCCTCGGAACGGCGGATTCCCTGCGGATCGACATCGTGGGAGACGGCATCAAGTCCCTCGCCGTGCGCGATTTCCGCGTCACGCGCAACGCGCCGCTGGTTCTTCCCGAACACGGCGCGGCGCGTTTCATCCGCAGCGCGGTGGTCTCCCGGCCCGTCATCTCCGCGGGCGCGTGCACCCGCTGCGGGGCGTGCGTTCGCGCATGCCCGGTAAAGCCCGCCGCGCTCGAGTGGGGGCCGGCCGGCGCCAAACGTCCGCCCGTCTACAAATACGGCCGTTGCATCCGGTGTTACTGCTGTCACGAGATATGCCCGAGCGGCGCCATACGCGTCGCAACGCCGCCGGCGGGCAGACTCCTGCCGTTCGTTTCGTACCTTTCAATCGTGATTTCCAACGCGCGGGCACGAAGGCGTGAGCGGAAGGCCGGCTCATCCGGCGGCGCGAGATAGGACAATGGATGGATTGCTTCGAGCGGCGAACGAAAAAACTCAAACGCTCGAACGTCGAATGCTCCGTCGGATCAATTTCTTTCCCCGACAAGCTGCCGCACCAACGCCGCGACTGATTCCGCCGAGATTTTTGATAGGCAGTCGATATGGCGGTGACGGCAGGTTCGTTTGAAGCATGGTGAGCAGCCTGTCTTTACATGCGCTATTTTCACCTTGGAGCCCAGGGGTTTTGTCCAGGCGGGAGAGGTGGAACCGAAAATCCCCACCACGGGCGCTCCCGTGAAACCCGCGACATGCATGAGCCCCGAATCGTTGGAGACGACGGCCTTGGCGCTCGAAATGATACGCGCCGCATCGACGAGCGAGGTGCGGCCGCACAGGTTCGCCACCCGGTCGGGCGCCGCCGCTTCCACCGCTTCCGCCTCCTCCGCGTCGCCCGCGTCGCCCAGCACCACGATTTCCCTTTCGTAAAGCAGCCCCGCGAGTTCGGGGAATCCCCTCCAGCGCTTCGCGGCGCCGTACCTGGAGCCCGGACAAAACACGACGCGTCCCGCGTGGTCTTCCGGTTTTTCCAGAGTGATACCCTGCCAGTACTCGGGAGGGACGAAGTCGGTCTCGATGACCATGGCGTATTCGTAGGTGAGGTGGCGCGAGGTGTCTCGCAGCGAACGAGGGAGCGCCTGCGAGAGCAGGGACGCGCGCCCGTCGCTTGCGATGCCGCGCCGTTTTTTGATTCTTGTCAGGAAGGAGAAAAGCGCGGAGGAGAACGACGGCGGCAGAACAAATACGCGGTCGAAGCGCTCTTTTCTGACGCGCGCGAGCGTCGCGCGGTACTCCGCCCATGTCTTCCGCCCAAAAGAAATGACGGGCAGTCCCGACAGGAGCCCATACAGCTCGGCATGTTGAGGGTGGGCGAGCAGCGTGACGTCGGCGTGCTGCGTGGTGATTTTGCGGTGAATAACCGACAAAGCCAGCATGCAGTCGCCCAGCCACGACGGCAATATGATGAGTTCCTTCGCCACGCGTCCCCCCGCTCGCCGTTACGAAAGCGGCTCCCGTTATTAATATATATCACAGGGGAGCGCCTAAAAATGCCGCGTCGGGGTTCAGGCGCGCGGCGCCTCCCGCAGATAGGCGAGATACCGCCGGTTCTCTTTTGTCCATTTTTTCAGGATACTCCGTCCCATGAGTCGCACGAAGGACGGATAGAACGACCTGATGTGCGCCGTACGGTACAGCCGCTGTACCGCGCCGGCGACGCCCGATACCGTCGCGTTGAGCGCGCTGTTGAACGCGTTCGCGTAGGTGTAGAAGTCGCTGAAGCACTCGATCATGCCGCGCTGCAGCTCGGTGGCGGTCATCTGCTTGGGCGCGAACGTCACGTGCAGGCCGTCGTAATAGTTCCAGTTCTTGTGCAGCAGCCGGTTGTCGGTGTCGAGCTTGGTAAAGACCTCGGTTCCCGGCAAGGGCGTGAGCACCGAATACTGGACGTAGTCAAGGCCGCTCTCCTTCGAGAATTCGGCGGTGGTGCGGAACGTTTCCATGGTGTCGGCGTCGCTGCCGAGGATAAACATGCCGTGCACCATGATGTTGTTCTCGCGGAACACCCTGATCGAGCGCTTTATGTCCTCGACGGTCTGGCTTTTGTGCATGTCCTTGAGGGCCTGGGGATTGATGGACTCCAGCCCCACGTACACCACCTTGCATCCCGCTTGCCTCATTTTTCGCACGAATTCCGGAGATTTGGTAACGTTCGTCCGCACCTGTGCGGTCCACTTCCGTGCGAAGCGGTTGGCGAGCATGAGGTCGAGGATTTCGTTGGACCGGTCGAGGTCCGCGCAGAAGTTGTCGTCGACGAAGAAGACCGTCCCTTTCGCGTGGCGCGAAATCTCGCTCCATACGCGCGAGGGGCTCTGGGCGCGGTAGTCCCGCCCGAACATCTTGGTTACCGAGCAGAAGTTGCAGTCGAACGGACAGCCGCGCGAGGTCATTACCGGTTTGAGTCCCCGCCTCCCCCAGCCCGAGATCAGGGAATAGTCCGGAAAGGGAAGCGAGTCGAGGTTCTCCAGCCGCTCGCCGCGTACCAGGGGATCGCGCATTGTCCCTTCCACGATGTCGAGAAAGATCGATTCGGCCTCGCCGGTAACCACCTGATCGAAGTGGGCGGACACGTCGTCGGGAAGCATGCTGGCGTGGATGCCGCCCACCACCGAGCGGGACGGCTTTCCGAGCGCGGCGCGCGCGTCGCGGTACTGGGCAGAAATCCGTTTTCCGCGCTCTATGGTGGCGGTGATACAACTCACGCACAAAAGGTCGGCCTCGGCCAGTTCCTGCGACGTGACGTCACGGCCCATCAGATTTTCGTTGAAAATGGAGACGTTGTGGCCGGCGGCCTTCGCCATGGCGGCGAGGTACATGGGCCCGAGAAGCGGGATCGACATGAACTTTGAGAACACGTTGGCGACCGCGCCGACCGGTTCCACAAAAAGAATAGTCTTCTGTTTCATTGGTTTCCTTTCCTGCGAGGAAGTTCTTTGTCCGTAAACAGATTTATCAAGAGAAGGCTCAGGCCGAATACCACCATGGAAAGCGGCCAGAGCAGAAGCGATACCGAAAACACGAGCCAGAGAGCGCCGAACGCGGCCACGAAGAATATCGAAATGTAAAGAAACACCCTGTTTTTCGTAGCGATGGTGGCGGCGAGGAAACAGGCGCCCACGATCCCGAGAAACACCGGCCACAACCGTGCCATCTCGGACCACGAGGTGAAATTAAGGTAATAGAAGAAAAGGCCGAGTTGGAGGAGAAAGGTCGCTATCCAGATGAGCGCCGCGTCCCCGCGCCCGTTCTGGAAGTACAGGAACATGAACCCCGACCCGAGTGCGAGGATCAGGAGGGGCCAGTGGGAACTCAAACCGGTAAGAATTTTAAAATTCTCAAGCGTGAGGACCGACCCTGCCGCTATGAAAATTACCGACATGGCGGTGAGCGAAGAACGTGCTTTCATGCACTCCCGGGAAGAAAAAGATTCGAAACCGAAAAGTTGCCGGTTTTTCCCAATATACTCGTTCTGCCAAAGCGGCGGGCGAAAAATCAACGCCGAGCGGATTTTGTATCGGAATCACCCTGGAGCGACGCGTGCGCGCCGAGAGCGGTGGGGTATGCCAAAAAGCGGGGGTTTGATGTACGGGGGAGAAAGCCCCTCGCCCGGAAGGGCGTGACTTTCTCCCGGGGTCAATTGAGTTCGGGCACCAGAGACCACCCGTCGTCCGTGCATTTTCCGGTCTTGCCCGTGTCGCAGGTGAAACGATAGTGGATAGTGATGCGCCCGGCCACCGGGGCGTTGATTGCCTTTACCGTGTTCTTCATCTGTTTGAGCTTGGCCTCCATCACGCCGATGCCGTAATTGTAGTTCTTGTTCTCGTTTGTCATAATCCGGCGGTTGATCTTTTTCTCATAATCGTCGATTTCGGTAAGGGAGAACAGGCTCACCCGGTGGATGCCGGAAGAGACCGTCACGACGTTGCGCTTGAACACCGGGCTCATTTCCACGTCGTCGACGAACACGCGCATGTCCTTTTCCTTGCCGTCGATTACCGCGCTGTCGATGACCACCACCAGGCTGCACGCACGAGCCGCGTTCTTCTGGGTCTCCTCTGCGCAGTACTTCTCCTTGAGCATGAAATACTCGAATTCACGCTGGCTCATGGCGTCGAGCGGCTTTTTCCTAAGCTCCAGGTAACGCGGCTCGTCGCAGGGGCCTTGACACAAGGCGATCGTCGACAAGGAAGCAATCAAAAGAAAAACGGTCTTCATGGTGGTTCCTTTCGTGACGGCGTATTTTTTGCCGCGGTTTCACGATCAACGCATATGGGGAAAAAGACATCGCCGATTTTCCGACCTGGGAATCGGATGGAAAAATGGTTTTCTCTCCCGATGCGCGATGTGACGGCCGTCACACCAATCCCGAAATCGTCCAATCAGGCGAGCCGTGCGTCCCTGCACGGCAATCACTGCTTTAAATTACCCCAATTTTTTGTTCCACGCCTCGACATTCTTTTTCTGGTCCTTAAGCAGGGCCTCGGCGTCGCCCTCGATTTCGATGGTGTCTATCCGGTCACCCTGCCTTATGGAATTGACCACCGTCATGTCCCGCTCACCAGCCACCGCGCCGAACACGGTGTGGTGGCTGTCGAGCCAGGGCGTGGGAACGTGGGTGATGAAAAACTGGCTGCCGTTGGTGTTGGGGCCGGCGTTGGCCATGGAGAGGATCCCCGGCCTGTCGTGGCGAAGCCCGCTTACGAACTCATCGCGAAACGTGTAGCCCGGTCCGCCGGTGCCGTTGCCCTTGGGGCACCCGCCTTGTATCATGAAATCGGCGATTACACGGTGGAACTTGAGGTTGTTGTAAAATCCGCGCCGGGCGAGGTTCACGAAATTGGCCACGGTGAGCGGCGCCTGGTCGGCGAAAAGGTTGAGGTGAATGACGCCTTTTTCGGTTGTGATGGAAGCGGTGATGGACGCGGGCTGGGTCATGGATGTATCCTTTGGAAAAAGGTAAAAGAAGTAACCGGATTGAGATGCTTTGAACGGAGAAAGGACGGCGCTATTCGTATTTCATCGTAGCCTTCAGCAGAGAAAACAGTTCCGGCACCTGTACCGCAGACGTGCTCCAGACAATGTCCTTGTTTCTATCAAAGTAAGCATGAATGAGCCTGTTCCGCATTCCAATCATGTCCGCCCACGGGAGCTCTGGGAAGAGCGAACGCGTTTCTTTTGACACCTGATTGGCCGCCTCGCCGATTATTGCAAGTAAATGTACGAGCGCGTGGAGAAGCTTTCCGTCGGTATCCAGGTCTTTCCGGCTTGAAGTTCCCGCATACAGGCATATCTACCGCGCCGCTTCGAACATGTGTCTCGAGCGGATTTCATCATCCTTCTTCATAACTGTACCACGGCATCCCGTACGACTTGCTCCCTAAAATACCTGCTGAGGTCTTCCGGGGTTCTCAAATCAACCTTTCTACCGAGCATCGCGGTCAATTCGTTTTCAATGTGGCAGACGGTCAGCAAGCCGGGAATATGCTCGGCATCAAAGGTTACAAGAATATCGATATCGCTCTCCGGAGTCAGGTCGCCGCGCGTAGCGGAGCCGAAAACGCTCAACTTGCGGATGTGGTATTTCTTGCAGATATCAATAAGGTTCTCTTTTGATATCCGCGGTTCGAGAGTAACGGTCATGGATGTCCTTGATTTTGCAAATAAAAATATAGATTGTGCCTAAAAGAGGTCAACATCGGCCATTGAGATCGTCCCGATGGGCGTCATGTCGAATCCACCCCGAACAGTCCCTTTCGGTGTTCGCCGTCTTTTCGCTGTTTCCATAGGAGAATCCGAAGCGAAAGGAAGTATATTCGATTGACCCGCGGGTAAAACCGGCAAGGCGTCACCGTGCAATCATCGGCTAAAATTCGAATCTTTTCGCTCAAGGCGATTCCGCCCGAATGGTTCCCCTACCTGTTCGTTCTGCTGTACCTGTTGCTCAACGTTTTTCAGGCCGCGGTTACCACGCTCACGAGCGACGAGGGATACTATTGGTTCCTTTCGACGCGTGTCGAATGGGGATACTACGACCATCCGCCGCTCCTGCCTCTTCTCATCAACCTGGGATGCCGCGTTTCCCACGGCGAACTTGGGGTGCGGATTGCAGACGTTCTTCTCATGAGCGTCGGGCTGTTTTTTCTGCTGAAAATTCTCGGCGATGAAATCAACGGGACATGGCGTCCGTATCTCATCATCCTCTCGCTCCCGCTCCTCAATTACCTCACGTTCATCGTTTTTCCGGACACGCCGCTCGTCGCGCTGTCGGCCGTGTTCCTGTACTGCTATAAGCGGTTCCTCGAAAAGGACGATTATGCCTCCGGTATTCTGATGGGATGTCTGTTCGCCCTCATGTTGTATGCAAAGTATCACGCGGTACTCTTCATTCTGTTCGTTGTTCTTTCCAATCTCCGTCTGTTGCGGAACGGGAAATTCATTCTCGCAATGCTCATTGCCTCGGCGTTGTACGTTCCTCACCTGTACTGGCAGTACGCGCATGACTTCGTCTCCTTCAAATACCATCTGATCGACCGGTCGAGCGGCTTCCGAATCGATTTTCTCACCGAGTTCCTCGGCGTGCAGCCGCTGGTGCTCGGCCCGGCCCTCTTTTTTGTCCCCTTCATTTATAAAACGCAAAACGCGTTCGAACGGGCGTTGAAATTCATCGTCATAGGCACGCTGTCGTTTTTTTGCGTCTCGACCCTCAAGGGATACGTGCAGTTCCACTGGACATCCATTGCGCTTTGGCCCCTCGTCGTCCTCGGAAGCCTGTACTATAATAAAGGAAAGAAAAGGCTCCTGGCATGGCTGTCCGTTCCGCCCCTGCTGCTTATCCTGTTTCTACGGGCCTACCTTGCCTTCGGTATTCCGCCCGTCAACACCTTCAACAACGTCGATTTTTTTCATGGCCGCGAGAAGTGGGCCCAAGACATCGGCGGCATCGCGCACGGCAAGCCCGTGGTGTTCGAAAGTCAGCTCCGCGAGGCGCCGCTGTATTCCTTTTACTCCGGCATGCCGGGTATTGCGTTGTACCCCGGAGGCAACAAGAAATCGGAATACGAAATATGGGGTATGGAGGACGGCCTTCAGGGCCGCGACGTCATGATGGTGAGCAACGGCAAGAACAGGCACACCACCAGGTTCGTCACCGGGATGGGCAAGGAGATAAACTACGTGCTCCTTGACGGATTCGCCTCCTATCTTGACATTAGGATCAACTTGACCGGCCTGCGGGAAAACATTTCACGCGATTCGGCGCTGGTGCGCTTGGAGATTGTCAATCACCGCGCCACGGCGTTGACTTTCAAGATGGATTCGCAGGGAGAGCCGGTAAAGCTCGTCTGCCGGCTGCATCGAGCGGGAAATCCGCGGGACAGCGTCGTCGTCCTGCGGACGTTGTCGCCTTCCGACCGTATCGCTCCCAAAGCGACGGCCGCGCTTGAGGCCGTCGTCCCGCTCCGTCTCCGCCGGGGCGAGTGGCGCGGCATTTCGTTCGGATTCGACGACGGGGAGTTCGCGCCGTCGGTCAATTCGAAACGGTACGAAATTCCTCAAACCGCCCGCGGCCGCGGCTGATGGTCGAAGAATGGCTTGGCAGGCATTTCCCTCACGAGGTATTTTTGTCCCTTCTATGAAGAAACCGTACCAGATTACGCTCGACGGCATCGTGGATTCGCTTAATTGGTTTTTCAACCGGGCGTTTACGCGGATAACCGTCGATAAAAACGGGTACACACCGGAATCCCTCAAGGACGCCATGGTGATGGTCGTCTCGACCCACCGTAGCCAGGCCGACTATTTCCTGTTCGGCTGGGTACTGTTCGATAACGGCGTGCCGTACCTCCGCATCGCGGCCGGCGACAACCTCACGGACTTCCCGGTCATCGGCAGGCTGTTTCGCAGCTTCGGCGCCTTTTCCGTAAGGCGCGACATGGCGTTTCGCAGAACCTATGTGCGCCGGCTGTGCCTTGACGTCGTGGGAATGCTGGAGGATAATGAGCCTATCCTGGTTTTTCCCGAAGGCGGCCGGAGCTACGGCGGCGGCATGATGGAGATGAAGGGCGGCATCCTCATGTCGGCCATTTTGGCCCAGGCGCGCAATCCCGGCAAGAAGGTCATCCTGCTCCCCGGAGCCGTATCGTACGAATTCCTCCCCGAGCTTCCGTACTTCGAGATGCTCGGCAGAGGCAAGGAGATGCGGTCGAATCGGGGAAATCCCGTGGTACGGCTCGTGGGCAACCTGTTCTATTTCGGCGCCGATCTCATCGCGTTCGCGAAATTTCTGCTGCTTCCCCGCCTGGGGGCGAAATGGGGCGAGGTCTGGGTCGATTTCGGTACGCCGATATGCATCAAGGACATTGTCGACATCGAGGCGAACTTCAAGGCCTCGGCGCGCGACGAAATGTCGGGGCACCAGGCGTCCATGAAGGCCGTCTGCGGCCGTCTGCGAACCGTCCTGCAGTCGCTGTACCGGCTGCTGCCCGAGCACGTGGTCGCGGGCGTCCTGGCGGAGAACCCCAACGCTACCGAACAGGCCGCCGCCGAGCGGGCACGGGTAATCGTGGAGCGGCTTCGCGCCGAAAACCGCAATCTCAAGTCGCTCGACGGCCTCACCCCGGAGCAGATCGTCGCGAAGGGAGTGAAACAATTGCGGCGCGTCAAGGCCGTATCGGTGAAGGGCCAAACGCTCGCGATACGAAAACGGTCCATCATAGAGTACTACGCCGCGGCGCTTTCCGAATAGGAGGATGCATGTCGTTCCAGAATTATCTCCGGATTCCGAGGGTGGTCGATATCGAGTCCACCGAAAAAATCGACGCAATACGGGAGCTGGTGAGGGAGCTGTGCAAAACGCTACGGATTTCCCGGCGCCAGAAGGCGTTCGTCGACGAGATACTCAAGCGCGAGGAGGCCGCCTCCACGTTCATCGGCCAGGGCATCGCCATCCCGCACCTGAGAGCCGATATCAAGGGCGATTTCGCCATCGCGGTGGGACGCAGCGCCTCGGGCGTCAAGTACGACGCGGCGAGAGGCGCGCTCGCCTATATCATCGTGCTGGTGATAACGAACGAAAAAGCCGACAACGCCGAACATCTCCAGATCATGTCGGAGGTCGCGACGTTCTTCAAGAACGACATGGTGCGCGAAAAGATTCGCAACGACCCAACCACCGTTGATTTCGGGGAGCTCTCGGCCGTCCAGGGAGGGGTGCCCGCGGAGGACAAGACCGCGAAGGTCGCCAAGAAGACCTCGCAGCCCGTGCTCAACGCCGCGGTGGATCTCGCCAAGGACATCAAAGCGACGGCGCTCATGGTCTTCGCCGATACGGTGCGCGACAACGATTTCCTCGACGCGCTTAAAAACCGCGGCAAGGTCATCGTGGTGACGAACAACAAGTCGCGGTTCGACGCCGACGACAAACGCATCGCCGCGTGCATTCAGGCCCCGTCGTATCCGGCCTCGCGTACGGGGCAGGTGAGGGTGGGCATGCTCCTGGCGCTGTCGCGCAACCTCATCGACAACAGCGACAAGGTCGTCTGCATATCGGGCAACTCAAGAGTGGGATCGTTCGACACCATCGTGGCCATCGACGTGTCGAGCGAATACGAGCTTTTCTTCACCAATTCTCCGTCCCTTCTTCCTCCCGACATCATGCCCGAGGTGCTCGAACGCATTCTGGGGCTCGCCGGCGAAATAGCCGTGGAGGGCCGCGAGGGAAAGCCCCTGGGCACCATTTTCGTGCTGGGAGATACAAACACGGTCAACAAGTTCGTCACCCAGCTCATCATCAATCCGTTCCGCGGCTACAGCGAGGCGGAGCGCAACATCATCGATCCCGCGCTCGCCGAGACGGTCAAGGAATTCGCGAGTATCGACGGCGCGTTCGTCATCACCGGCGACGGCATTGTGCTGTCGGCGGGAAGCTACCTGAGGCCGCAGGCCGAGGTGGAACTGCTGCCGAGCGGGTTCGGTTCGCGCCACGCGGCCGCCGCCGGCATCACGGCCTGCACCAAGGCGCTGGCGATAACGGTCTCCGAATCCACGGGCATGGTGACGCTTTTTAAGAACGGCGCGATTGTGCTGACGATTTCGAAGCCGGTTGAGAGGGAAAAAGGGACGGTGCATACTTATTTGTAAATCAAAATAAAATTCAATGCTATTCAAGGGGGGAGGCATCCCCCTCGCTGCGGCCCCGCGCTCATGTTTTTGAATTCATTGTATGCCGCGCGTGTCCTCCGCTACCCCCTCCCGGGTGGCCGCCATGATGGGACCGGTGCCAGACCTTACTTCTGTTGGGCGGCACCCACGAGTGGCAGTTGGAAGACCTACCTGAAAAGTGGACGGGGTGAGAATTGATTTGTTTTCATCGCCGCGAAGCGGCATGCCGCCGAGGTTGCGTTGCGAAGGGACGACGCTTCGCGAGCGCAAAGCGAGCGAACTGGCGCGGCCCTTCGCAGGAGGGGGTGTGCCCCCGGATCGCCGGCGCCGAAGCATATTAACGTTTGTTAAGAACGGCGACGGAAGCCGGGGGCCAGGGGGAAACGCGAAGCGGTGCCCCCATCGGATAATTTAATGTATAAGAAAGGATCGACATCATGCAGAAGATTTTTTACGATGACAAATGCCTCGCCGACTGGATCAAGGACAACGAACGTGCCGCGTACGGCGATTCCTTTTCCGCCGCGCAGACCATGCTCGAAAAAAAGAACGGGCCCGGGAACGATTTCCTGGGTTGGCTCGACCTGCCGGAAACCATCGACGCAGCCGTTGTCAAGAAGGTGTGCGACACCGCTGACGCTCTCAGGCCCAAAACCGACGTTCTCATATGCATCGGCATCGGCGGATCGTATCTGGGCGCGCGCGCGGCAATCGAGTTCGTGTCGCCCACGTTCGAAGATTTGCGAAAGCCGCGGGTGATTTTCGCCGGCCACCAGATAAACTCCGACTACATCACCGATCTTCTCGAACTCGTCGAGGACAAGAGCGTCGCGGTGAACGTGATATCCAAAAGCGGCACGACCACCGAGCCGGGCGTGGCGTTCCGCATCGTGAAGCAGTGGATGGAAAAACGCTACGGCAAGAAAGACGCGGCCGCCCGCATCGTGGCCACCACCGACCCGGCCAAAGGCGCGCTGCGCAAGCTGGCGAACGAGGAGAAATACGCCACGTTCGACATCCCCTCCGACGTGGGCGGTCGGTTCTCGGTACTCACGCCCGTGGGGCTCTTTCCCTGCGCGATGGCCGGGCTCGACGTAAAGAAGATGCTGGCCGGCGCGCGGGAGGCGATGGGGTTCTGCTCCGAGGCGTCGCTCGACACAAACATGGCCGGCCGCTATGCCGTCGCCCGCAACATCCTGTTCCGCCGCGGCAAGACAACCGAGGTGATGGCCCTGTTCGCCCCCCAGTTCCATTTCCTGGGCGACTGGTTCAAGCAGCTCGCGGGCGAGAGCGAAGGGAAGAACCTCACGGGCATTTTCCCGGCCTCGGTCGACTACACCACCGATCTCCACTCGCTGGGCCAATGGATGCAGGAGGGCGTGCGCAACGTGTTCGAGACCTTCGTGGTGCTCGGCGGCACCAAGTCGTCGGTGACGCTCCCGAAGCTGGCCGACGACAGCGACGAGCTCAACTACCTCGCGGGAAAGAGCTTCGAGGACGTCAACGCCGAGGCGTACCGCGGTACGCTTTTGGCCCATCTCGACGGAGGCGTGCCGTGCGCCACCGTCACGCTTTCCGACAGGAGCGAGGAGACGCTCGGCCAGGCGTTTTATTTCTTCGAAAAGTCAATTGCCCTGTCGGGCTATCTCCTGCGCGTCAACCCGTTCGACCAGCCGGGCGTGGAGGCGTATAAGAAGAACATGTTCGCGCTTTTGTCGAAGCCCGGCAACGAGAAGCGCGGCGGCGAGCTCAAGGAGCGGCTGTCGAAATTAGGGCTGTAAAAAATCACCGCAGAGACGCGGAGACCGCAGAGAAAATAGCGAGTGTAGTGTGAATAGTGTGTGGAAGAAGATAAATCTTTTTTCACTTAATTCTTTACCTTTGCAATTAACTTTCTTCTCCGCGCCCTCTGCGGTGATTTTTCTTTTTCGGGAGTGTCCGGATGAAATCCTACCGTAAAACCCTCGAGTTCTGCACGAAAACCCGCCGTGAATTCATCAACATCACGGCGCAGGTGGAGGCCGCGCTCGCGGCAAGCGGGATCCGGGAGGGCCTGTGCCTGGTGAACGCCATGCACATCACGGCGAGCGTGTTCGTCAACGACGACGAGCCCGGCCTGCACAAGGACTTCGACGACTGGCTGGAGACCCTGGCGCCGCACGAGCCCGTGAGCCGCTACCGCCACAACGGCGCCGAGGACAACGGCGACGCGCACCTCAAGCGCCAGGTGATGGGACGCGAAACCGTGGCGGCGGTGACGGACGGGAAACTCGATTTCGGGCCGTGGGAACAAATCTTCTACGGCGAGTTCGACGGATGCCGGAAAAAACGGGTACTCATAAAAATCATAGGGGAGTAGCGCATGTCAAAGGCACGGCCGGTAATAGGCGTTATAGGCGGCGCCGAAGCCACGGAGGAAACGCTCAAAGCCGCCTATGAGACGGGCGCACTCATCGCCAACAACAACGCCGTGCTCGTGTGCGGCGGCCTTGGCGGGGTGATGGAGGCGGCCAGCCGCGGCGCGCACGACAACAACGGTATCGTTGTCGGCATCATCCCCGGAGCCGAAAAGCAGGCGGCCAACCCCTGGGTCTCCATCGTGATTCCCACGGGCATGGGCTTCGCGCGCAACGCGCTTGTCGTCAACACCGCCGACGTGCTCATCGCGTTCCCTGGGAAATTCGGCACCCTGAGCGAGATAGGGCTCGCGCTCAACCAGAAAAAGACCGTTGTCTATCTGCCGGGAGCGTGGAACCTGCAAAAAATAGAGCCCGTGGATGCGTCGCTGTACAAGGAGGCGTTCGACGCGCACGGAGCCGTGGGGTTGGCGCTGGACGCGTTACGAGGGAGATAAAAAAGAGGTGATGGCGGCTGGACCGCTCGCGAACCAAGGGTGATTGCAGATGCGGACGGTCATGATTTAGCGCGTTGTTAGGGCTTCCTGTTTTCTGAAATATTTACTTGAAACCAGATTTTGTTGTAAAAACATATGATTGTCTTACCCAAAACAAATTCCGGATATGGAATTGAAATAAGGTATTTGAATGAATTTTCAGCACATGATTTTCCTGCTAGATTGACTGTATCTATTAAAATATAGCTTGGCTCAATCATGTATGCCTCTAGAACTAGATTTAAATTCATGGGCATTTTATATTGATAACAAAATAGTCCTCTTGATATTCTGCAAATCTGAGCTCTAATTCTATTCGCATCTATAGCAAATAGTTCCGAATTTGGGTAGGGGGATTTTATCCTTAGAAATTGTGACTTTAGGTATCTCCAATATTTTAATGCCTCAGGCTTCGTCCAAGATCGGACGACAGCGTCATGAAAAACTTCTTTGGCAATATTGTTATAATGCGCACATGCCAAAGTTAAACAATCTCTTAAATATGTATCTTCGTTTGAATATTGACTATTGCAGTCTCTATGCGCAGGTACTTTTGGAATTGAGTTATGAAATCGTTTCGGAAATAAACACTTTGGTGGAATGTGATCATCGGAATCCGCATTGGGTTTTCCACAAATGTAGCAATATGAATTTATCTTATTCATAAATAATATTCTTTTAAGCATATTTATTTATGACACATTATTTGTGATGTTCCTTTTCCCATTCATCATGTTTTGATTGCTTGTGCATACCGACTATAAGCGTTGGCAAACCTACTGAGAATAATGTAACACCACCAATTGCAGTTCCGGCGCCCCAGGCTAACTGAGTACCATAAGGTTCCGATACACCTACAAAAATTCCAACACCTGTGGCTATTATCCCAAGAATTGTAAGCACTGCACCTGTATTTATCTTGCCATAATGAGTTGAATATGGGTTTGCTTCAAGTACTTTATCGTTCATTACAATAACAGATGATGTTGGAATGCATGTCATGTCAGAAGTGCAAGTCAAACCTGTTGGACATGGTGGATTGCATAAAGAAATGCATTGTCCTTTGTAGCAAGTGTAACCAGTTCGACAAGGAGGATAGCATTTCATAGAATCATTTTGGCAAAAAGATTTGTTGCATAAAATTGATATTGCAAAAATGATTGTGCCTAAAGTCATATATATTTTCATAAGTCCTCCTCATATTGATTGCTTTTATTAAGCCCTAACATGTATTAGATTGCAAACGACATAATTAATTATATCGTCAGACGACATAACGCCCAACTATATTAATCGGCACATTTTCTTTGCCTGGTATCTTAAAGAGCTTATCCCCTGTCCGATCCGCTCCCAAACTCCTTCCGGGCGGACTATGCCGCCCCTTTGCAAAAACTACGCATTCCTGAAGCAAAAAGCAAGTGTTATCTCCTGTGGGTCAAGAGGTTTGAACGGTTCCTCGGGGCGTCCCGTTCGTCCATGCTTCCCCGGAAATCATACGGGGTTTTTGGTCGGACCTGCGGGGTGACCCGCGCATTGAGGAGTGGCAGGTCGAACAGGCCAAGGACGCGATGCGGGTGCTGTACGTAAATCATCCGAAGATCAACCTGCATCATTCCGGGTTTCGTGAAAAGAAGGAATTCAGGGACTCGATCTCCGACCCGGACGGTCTCGAAGACCGGCACGGCGGACTGATACAAAAGGTGAAATCCGAACTAAGGTTGCGCCATTACTCCCTGCGGACCGAAGAGGCGTATGTCACCTGGATCAAGCGGTTCATCTCCTTTCATGATCTTGAATATCCGCGGAAGCTCGATGCGAAGGACCTGAGGGGCTATCTCGATTTTCTTGCCGGGAAGCGCAATGTGGCCGCATCCACGCAGAACCTTGCTCTCAACGCTCTGGCCTTTCTGTACAAACAGGTGCTCAAACGGGACCCGGGGGCGTTTGGTGATTTTGCTCGGGCAAGGGAAAGCAGGCACGTACCTACGGTGCTGTCCAGGGACGAGATCGAACGGTTGTCCGAGCACGTGGACGGCGTTTATCGAACCATGGCCGGGCTGCTCTGGGGCGCGGGGTTGCGCGTGATGGAATGCGTCCGGCTCCGGGTGCAGGACATCGACTTTAATATGCAGCGGATCGTCGTCCGCGACGGCAAGGGTGCAAAGGATCGGGTCACCATGCTGCCAATACGGTTCACGGGCCGCTTCGGGAACAGCTTGCGGTCGCGAAAAAGATATTCAACACGGACAGGGCCGCCAAAATCGCGGGAGTGTATCTCTGGGATTCAATTGAGCGGAAGTTTCCGAACGCGGCAAAAGAATGGATTTGGCAGTATGTTTTCCCGTCCGAAAAGCTCTCGGTTGACCCCCGCATCAGGACCGTTCGGCGGCACCACCTCGACCCGAACGTTCTTCAGCGCCGCATCAAACAGGCTGCGCTGGACGCCGGCATCGCCAAACGGGTGAGCTGCCACACCCTCCGCCATTCCTTCGCCACCCATCTTCTTACGGGCGGCGGGGCTGATATCCGCACCGTGCGGGAGCTTCTAGGCCATGCCGACGTGTCAACCGCCATGATCTACACCCACGTCCTCAATCGGCTGGGCGTGCCGGTGCCGAGTCCCGCGGACGGACCAGGCCACGCGTCAATGTAACCAAGAAAAGACTTGGATGTTCCCCCATTGCGGAGGCTTTACTCCGTGGCGTTTCGGGGGTACCTCCCCCACCAAGAAATTATTCGGATTCCAAGAAGCGTTTTACCGTCATCAAACATTCCTCCCGATACGGCTTTGCCTCGTTGAGCAGATGGTGCCGCGCGTCCCGGATCATCGAGACTTTGCATCCGGGAATCTTTTTCTCGAGAAACGGGATATTGTATTTCCAGTCGACCGTATTGTCCGCCGTGCCCTGTATCACCCGGACGGGGAGCTTTTTCGGCGCAACCGTGTCGATGCGCGCCTCCCAGGCATACAGCGCCTTTGCCCACCGCACCGGGAAATGCTTCGCCTGGAGCGGGTCGCGGTTGAACCACTCTATAAATGCCTCGTCGTGCGATTCGTTCCTCATCCAGCGCGGAAATGTCTTTGCAAAGGGCGCAACGGCATAGCCGGCCTTGGAAAGGGTCCAGTATTCCGAGCGCACCAGCGGCGCCAGGAGAACCGCCCGGGAAAAACGGTCCTCATTCGAAAAGAAGAGCCGCCACAGGATAACGGCGCAGCCGGTGCTGTGGCCGACGGCCGCCCAGGGCCGCGGCGCATGAGGGCCGCACAGGGACATAAAATCCCCAAGCGCGGTTGCGTACTCCGCGAAGGAGTCGATGGCGGCGGGCTCGCCGCTCGAAAGCCCGTGGCCCGGCAGGTCAAACACGGCGACGCAGAATCTTTCGTCGAGGCACAGGCGCACGAGGTTCTTGAGAATGCCGGCGTGATCATAGAACCCGTGCAGGAGGAAGACGGTGCCCCGGCAGGAATCCGGTTTGAAAACATGGCCGGCCAGGGTGTAGGGCCCGGAGCGAAACGTCCCGAAGAAATGGGCGCGGCCGGGGAAGTCGAGGCCGTAATGGGCGAAATAATCGAGCACCGGTTTCGGATATGATTGCGGAGCGGAAAAGGAAAGCGGACAAAGGGCGGAGCGGATGGATGCGACGTTGAGGGAATCGGCGCTCATGGCGGCGGGGATTGCAAGCGCGGTTGCAATCTTTGTGACAAATGTGTGGAAGGTCATTGTTCGTTTCAAACGATACGGTTGTGAAGATACTACCCTCGAACGGCCCGTGACAAGATTTTCTTCGGGGCAAAGGGCGGCGCCTGTCCGGGACGCAGTCTTCCCCCGTAGACGCGTAATCCTTTTATTGACACCATTTCATTCCGTCACGTAGTTTTCTCTCTGTTTTTCCGACTTGCAATGCCAGCGTAGCTCAGTTGGTTAGAGCAGTGGAATCATAATCCACGTGTCCGGAGTTCGAATCTCTGCGCTGGCACCATTTCCCCTCCCGCGTCCACCCCGCGTGCATTGCGTATGCTTCAACAGCAGCTTTACGAAACGGTCCGAAAATTTTTCCGCGCGCATTGCGCGTCGTCGTGCTCGGTGTGCGTCGCGGTGAGCGGCGGCGGCGACTCGGTGGCGCTTTTGCGGCTTCTTCACGATCTGCGTGAGAATCTGGGCATAACGAAGCTGGCCGTCGCCCACGTGAACCATCGCATCCGCGGAGCGGCCTCGGACAAAGACGCCGAGTTCGTACGGCGCCTTGCCAAGGAAACCGCTTCCCCGTTCCATCTTCTGGATATCGACGGGAAACACGTCCCCAAGGCAGGCGTCGAGGAATGGGCGCGAAACAGGCGGTACGCATTCTTCGCCGAGGTTAGACGAACATATAAATATACCTACGTGGCCACGGCGCACACGCAAAACGACCAGGCCGAGACCGTGCTGCTGCGCATCCTGCGCGGCACCGGCATGCGTGGACTGTGCGGCATCGCTCCGGTTCGAAACGACGGGGTCATCAGGCCCCTGCTCGACGCGGGGCGCGATGCCCTTCACGGCTGGCTGTCGGAGCGCAACCAAGGGTTTTGCGAGGATTCCACGAATGACGACACGTCGTATGCCCGCAACTGGGTGCGGCACAGGGTGATCCCGTTGCTCGCGCGCCGCGATATGGCCGTGGTGCGGCACCTCGCGGAGGTTGCGACAAGCGCGCAAAATGCGGCCGAAATCCTGGCGCCCATTATAAATAAATGGATTGATGACAACGTAGTGATTTCCGGCCCATGCCTTTTCCCGATAAAAAAAGCCGGATTGGAGGACGGGCCCGTTGCCGCCGAGGCTGTGGTGCGGCTGCTGGCCGAAAGAGGCGTCGGCGTTGACCGTAAGCACGTTGAGGAGATTTTCGAAAACGCGGAGCGCACGTCCGGCGTTTTCCTCCTTCCGGGAGGCTGGAAATACGAATGCGCGCGGAACAGCGTGGAATTCTCGCCGGGCGGCCGCGTACGGGCGGCCGGAAATTTCCGGTGCACAATCGCGCGGGGGAAGGAAGTCTTTTGCGCGTCGGCAAACCGGGTGTTGGGTGCGAGAATCGTCGCGCTGAAACGGGGTGAAAAGCCGTCGTTTGACGATCCGTTTACCGCGTACGTCGACGCCGCGAGGTGCGGGGGGCGGCTTGTGTTCCGGAACGTGAGGAAAGGAGACAGGTTCTGGCCCTTCGGCGGGAAGGGCTATACGGACTGCGTTGACTTTCTGGCCAAGCAGGGACGCATCGCCTCCGAGCGGAAAAACTCCGGCGTCGTCGTAAACGGGCGGGGCGACGTCGTATGGGTCGTCGGATTGCGAACCGGACACCCGTTCCGCGTCACTCCGGAAACGCGGCGGGCGCTCCAGATTTCCTGCAGGCCGCGTGCCTGAAGAATGTATTTTTATGCCTCTTTTGGTTTCGCCTGATTGTATAATGTAAACGTTCGACTGGAGGCGCGTGTTGCTTAATAGAGACAAGAAGAAAACGGCCGTCGGTCTCGGCAAAGGCTCCGCCAAGCGCGGTTCAGACGGCGACAAGGGTAAAAAGAAAACAGGCATGCCGGAACCCACCAGGACCATCGCCATGTGGGTGCTGCTCATCCTGGCGGTGTTCTTCGGGCTCAAGCTCATCCAGAAAAGCGGGGACATACGGGAGCAGACGCTCACCTATTCCGAGTTCCAGTCCCTCATCGCCCTGCCCGACGTGAAGCTTCCTCGCATGGCGGTCACTCTCAAGGGGTTAAACCGCGCCGTATTGCACGGCGAGGCGGCGGATCCGGGCTCGCTTGCCAAGGTAATGGCGCAAAAACCGCCGAGCGGCGCGAAGGCGTTCACGGTAGTGCTTCCGTTTCTCGATTCGGAAATGCTCAAGGAATGGGACGCACGCGGCATCAAATATTCGTTCGAGCCGGAAAAGTTCAACTGGAGCGAAATGCTGTGGAGCAACCTGTTCTGGCTTCTGCCCATGATAATCCTGTGGATATTCATGGTCCGGCAGATGCAGTCGGGCCAGAAGGGAATTTTCTCGTTCGGCAAGAGCAAGGCCAAGCTGCACGCCGTGGACAGGCCTCAGAACACCTTCTCCGACGCGGCCGGGCTTGACGAGGCCAAGGCCGAGCTCGAGGAGATAATAGAGTTTCTCAAGAATCCGCAGAAGTTCAAGCGCCTGGGCGGGAAAATTCCCAAGGGCGTATTGCTTCTCGGCCCGCCCGGAACCGGAAAGACCCTGCTTGCCCGGTGCGTGGCGGGCGAGGCGGGCGTTCCCTTCCTGTCGATGAGCGGCTCCGACTTCGTTGAGATGTTCGTGGGCGTGGGCGCCTCGCGCGTCCGCGATCTGTTCGATACGGCCAAGCGCAACTCGCCGTGCATCATCTTCATCGACGAAATAGACGCCGTGGGGCGTCAGCGCGGCGCGGGACTCGGCGGCGGGCACGACGAGCGCGAACAGACCCTCAACCAGATACTGGTCGAGATGGACGGGTTCGAGGTGAATTCGGGCGTGATACTCATCGCGGCCACCAACCGGCCCGACGTGCTCGATCCGGCCCTCTTGCGGCCCGGCCGTTTTGATCGTCAGATCGTGGTCGACGTGCCCGACATCAAGGGCAGGGAGGGCATCCTCAAGGTGCACGCAAAAGACATTCCGCTCGCCGCCGACGTCGATCTGCTCACCATAGCGCGGGGCACGCCCGGCTTCGTGGGCGCCGACCTCGCGAACCTCGTGAACGAGGCCGCGCTCATGGCGGCGCGGTTCGGCCAGGAAAAGGTCACGATGCTCGACTTTGAGGAAGCCAAGGACAAGGTGCTCATGGGCGTCGAGCGCAAGAGCATGGTGCTGTCCGACGACGAGAAACGGAAGACGGCCTATCACGAGGCGGGGCACGCCATCTGCAACATCTATTGCAAGGAGGCAGACCCCCTCCACAAGGTGACCATCATTCCGCGCGGCCGGGCGCTGGGGGTCACGTTCTCGCTGCCGGGCGAGGACAAGCACAGCTACACAAAGAGCTTCCTCATCGACCGCATCTGCATCATGATGGGGGGCCGCGTTGCCGAGGAACTGGTGTTTTCGACCATGACCACCGGCGCGGCCAACGACATCAAGCAGGCCACCGACGTGGTGCGCAAGCTCATCTGCGATTACGGCATGACAAGCGAGCTGGGGCCGCTTTCCTACGGCGAAAAGGACGAGCAGATTTTCTTGGGTCGGGAGTTCAACCGGAAACGCGATTACTCCGAGCGCACCGCCGAGGTGATAGACAACCTCATGCGCACCATCGTGGAGGAACAGCATGTCCGCGCCCGGGACATCCTCACACAGCACCGCGACGAGCTCGACAGGCTCGCCTCCGCGCTGCTCGAATACGAGCTCCTCGACCGGGAAGACATTCTCAAGGTCATCAAGGGCCTTGCGATTGAATCTCCCAAGAAAACCAGGTCGCTTGTCAAGAAGCAGATTGTTTCCGAGACGCCGAAGGAAGAAAAGGCGTCCGTGGGCGGCGCCGCCGCGGAACCCGCGTCCGACGTCGACGCGACCGACCAGCCGGCCGCTTCATAGTATTTCCGCGGCCCTCCTGGGGAATGTTTTGCGCGCCGCGGTACAAGCGCATCGCGCGGCCCCCGTGCCGCGCGTTTTTTTTGAAAAGGAAACGGTTGATGCATCCGGTGCTCGCCAAGCCGTTCGCGGTCATGGGAATCGTCAACGTGACGCCCGATTCCTTCTACGACGGCGGACGGCATGCGTCTTGTGAGGCGGCGGTGGCGCACGGCCTGCGCCTCGCGGCCGAAGGCGCCGATATACTTGACATCGGAGGAGAGTCGACCAGGCCGGGCGCGCGGCCCGTGGGCGAGGACGAGGAATGCGTGAGGGTACTGCCGGTTATAGCGGCCCTCGCGCGGGAAAGCGGGGTGCCGATAAGCGTCGACACGACCAAGGCGGCGGTGGCGCGCCGAGCGCTGGACGCGGGCGCCGCCTGGATAAACGACGTAAGCGCCGGTAGGTTCGATCCCGGCATGCCGCGCCTCGCGGCGGAGCGGGCCTGCCCCGTTATCCTCATGCACAGCAGGGAGACGCCGGCCACCATGCAGGCGCGGCCGCGGTATGGGGACGTTGTAGCGGAAGTCAAGCGGGAACTCCTTGCCTTCGTCGAAACGTTTTCGGCCGCGGGCGTTGCCCGGGAAAACGTCATTCTCGATCCGGGAATCGGGTTCGCCAAACGCATCGAGGACAACCTGGCGCTCCTGCGGCATATCGGCGCACTGGCGTCGCTTGGGTTTCCCGTATGCGTGGGAGCGTCGCGCAAGTCCTTCGTCGGATTGATTACCGGGCGCGACAAGGAGGAAAGGCTCTGGGGCAGCCTTGCGGCGGCCGCGGCCGCGAGGGAGGGCGGGGCGCGAATCTTTCGCGTGCACGACGTGAAGGAAACCCTCGACGTGCTGAAGGTGATCGACGCAATCGGGCGCGGCGCGGAGACCTCCGGCCGCGCGTCCTGACGCCCTATGAATTCCAATACGAAAAGGAATAAAATCTTTGCCCTGTGCGTAATTGTTCTGCTTGCCGTGCTGCTGGCCCTGTTGCTTTTCGGGGAAAAGCGCGGGGGCGGCCGACCGGGAGGTTTGGCCCCGGCGCAGAAAAACCGGAAGGATACCCTGTTTGTGGCGAAACAACCTCCCGGAGAGACTCCGAAAGAGACCGCGACGGTCGCCCCATTGTCCCGTCCGCCCGTGCCGCCCGGAACAAAAACGGGGCGTCGCGTCGCGTCGCCGGGCAAGGTGGCGGCCCGTGAAAGCATTGACACTACGGCAACGGCCGTGAGTGGGGCACCCGCCGAAAGCGCGGCCGTTGCCGCCGATACCACGGGCGCGGGCCGGGCCCGCGCGTGCGCGGCAGACACCACGCCTCCGTGGGTATATCCGGATCCGTCGGGCGGACTGCACCGCCATCCGGTAGGGGTGGTGCTTATGGCAACCAAACCCTGCGTGGTGGAATGGAAGCGCGATAGCGCGGCTCCGTACTCGGTGTACAGAGGCGAGACCATACCCGTCGCCGCCGCCGCCGCGCTGTATTTTAAAGCGCACGATTCCTGCGGCAACGTCATGGAGGAGCGTCAGGAGTATTACGAGATTTCGGTCGAGGAGGCGGTACGGTTCTGCCCGCCCGACATGGAATACGTCAAGGCGGGCCAGACGCGCTTCTGCATAGATCGGTACGAATGGCCCAACAAATTCAAGGCGGCGCCGCGCTCGTTCATTTCTCTCTACGGCGCCGTGGATTCCTGCGTTTCCGTCGGCAAGCGCCTGTGCACCTCCGACGAATGGACGCTGGCCTGCACCGGGCCCTACGGCTGGAAATACCCGTATGGAAACGTCTACGAGCCCCGGGCCTGCGTTTCCCACGACACCACCGCCCGGCCGTCGGGAAGCAAACCCGAGTGCCGCGGCTATTTCGAGGTGTTCGATATGGCCGGAAACCTGGCCGAATGGACGAATACAAGGTCGGACAAGAACCCCCGGTTTTTCAACGTGCGCGGCGGGTTCTGGGAGAGCGGGCCGCATACCGGCTGTTTCGACGTGCGGTACAGCTATTATCCGCAAAACAGGCACAACCCGGTGGGGTTCCGATGCTGCAAGGCAGCAACCTCCCCGTAGGGCGTTGTTCCGATGGAATCGCGCGCGGCGCAGGTATCTCTCCTGTCAATAAATCATGGGGTGCGAAAACGGGAGCCGCTTCGCAGGTATGGTTCGTTTAAACGTTGCATTCTGCTGCGTGGCCGCCGCGCTCGCCTCCGCGGCGACGTCGTCCGGCGTCCGTATGAATCCGCCGTCGGTGGAGTTCTTCCACGCCCTGACCGAAGAGCCCGCCCTTCCCAGCATCCTTTCCGAGGACGGTCCCGCGCCGCTCGAATGCAAAACAAAGCTTTTTGAAGACCGCGAAGTGGTGGATTTCGAGAAACGCGAGATTTACTTCGAGCGCGTCGACAAGGCATTCGACATCGTGGTGTGGCAGTACCGGTACGACGAGCTCGATTCCTATATGGAAAGCAGGCGGCATTTCGTGCTGCTCAACGCGTGGTACAAGAGCGCGCTCTCTCTCCTCACGGCGCCTCCCGAAAAGAAGAAGAACCCCTTTACCGCCCTGCAATGGGAACTGCCGGTTCAGTATCCCGCGTGGGCCCAGCGCATCCTGGGAAAAGATCCTCCCAAGCTGAGCATCAGCGGGTTCGAAAAGATCACCGTCTCCTACGACTACAACAAGACCGACATCCCCGGTTCGGCCGTCCTCACCCAGCCGAGCAACGCCGTCGTATTCGACCAGAGCAACCAGTTTTCCATCACCGGAAGCGTAGGCAGGCTCATCGGCATCAACATCACGGGAAGCACCAACCAGGCGTCGAGCGTGGATGTGCAGAACAATCCGCTCAAAAATTTCAAGATAGAATACAAGGGCGAGGGCGACGAACTGGAAGACGAGATTATTCAGGAGGTCACGGCCGGCTTCACGGGCTTCGACATGCCGTCCACGCAGTTGTCGGGGTATTCGGAAAGCCACGAGGGGCTTTTCGGCGTCAAGGTGGTTTCCAAGATTGGCCCGCTCATGCTCACCGGCATAGCCAGTACCGAGCAGGGCGAATCGCAGAACACCACCCTCCACCCGTCGGGGCAGGGCGACGCGGGAACGGTGATAACAGAAAAGCAGTTCATCCGGAACAAAATGTTTTTTCTCGACACGGCCTACCGCCGCAGCTATATCAACCGCGCGACGGGGGTGCCCGACACCCTCCCCAAGGTGTCGGTGCTGCAGGTGTGGCTGCACAACGACAGGACCGCGGGCGACGCGCAACTGTCGAACACCAGCAAGCAGACCGACGACGTGTACCGTCAGATTGGAACCTCGAAGACGTTTTACAAGCTCCTCAAGGAGAACCGCGACTACAAGCTCTTTCAGGACGACGGCTACATACGGTTCGACAGCGTTTTCGTCGACGACAACGACGTGGTCGCCGTGTACCTGAAAACCGCCGATTCGACGAAAGTTCCCACCAAGGGCGCGAATTTCTATGATTCCACCGCGAAGCACCAGCCGGGCGACGATCTATGGGTGCTCAAACCCAAGGACCAGGACTCCCTGCAGACGACCACGTTTCCCCTCATGTGGCGCAACGTCTACGCGATGCCTTCCGGGTTCGATCCGCAGAAGTTCCGGCTTCGAGTGGTGCTCGCCACCGACACGTCGAAAAACCTCACTCCCGGCGGAAGGTTCTTTTCGGAGGTGCTCGGCCTCACCAACGACAAGGGCGATCCGCTCGCCACCAACACGCAGATTTACGACGTGGACCACAGTCTCATCATCCTGCCCGTGCGGTTCAAAACGAGCAGTACGGGAGGGTCGGGCATGGAGCCCTTCGCCAACGATACTCTCGGTGAGGGCAACACCGACCGGAACATGTACCGGTACACGAGCACCGACTGGAACAACATCGTGGCGCTCTACCAGCTCATCATGTCAGGCTCGTCGAGAAAAACCACGTTTACGCTCGGGTTCGGCAGCGTGATGTCGGGAACCGAGGCGCTGTACATGGGCGGTAAGGGCGGCACGAAGCTCGACCGGAACGTCGACTACACCATCGATTACCAGATGGGCCAGCTCGACCTCCTCTCCAAACGCGCCCAGATGGCCGATCAGATTTACGTGGAGTTCCAGAGCGAGGCGCTGTTCGTCCCGCAGACCAAGGTATTTCTCGGAGCGCGCGGCCAGATCGATCTCCCCATCGGCGAGAAGTCGTTCATGGGTATGAGCGTGCTGTGGCAAAACGCGTCTTCCCGCGAGCGTGTCCCCAAAATCAATCAGGAGCCGTTCTCCAAGCTGCTGCTCGATTACAACACGCAGATCAACCTGGAGCCCGAATGGATGACCAAGGCGGTCAATATGCTGCCGCTGGTCTCGACCGACGCGAAATCGTCGGTGAACCTCGAGGTGGAAGTCGCGCAGAGCTTCAGCAATCCCAACACCGACGGCGCGGCATACATCGACGATTTCGAGGGAAGCAAGGAGACCTATCCCATGGGACTGTCGCAGGGTTCGTGGTCCCAGTGCTCGCCGCCCTTTGCCTGGCAGGCGTCCGCGGGGGATTCGCGCGACACGTTTCTTCTGCACCATCCACCCGCGTGGAAGCAGTACTGGTATGAGCCTCTCGGAGACAGCCAGGCCAGCAAAAGCGATATTTTCGACACCAACACCGCGGCGAACAACCAGACGCAGGCCGACAAGTACGAACCTACCCTTCGCTTCGTATGCCAGCCCGCCCCCGGAGACTCCAGCCCTTTTACCAAGACATTCGGCACCCGCTACGACGATCCCTGGGGCGGCTTCATGGCATACTTTCCCTCTGGAACATCGGACCGGGAGAAGGACAAATACTTCGAATTCTGGGCAAAAAACGACGGCGGCGGCGGCAGATTGTACGTCGACATGGGCGAGATAAGCGAGGCCGTGTCGGTGGACGGCGGTCCGCCGGGCGCCAACCTCCTCACCGAGGACCCGAACAACACCGGAAACCTCGCCAACGACTCGCTTGACAAAGGGCTCGACGGCAGGCGCGACGAGAGCGAGTTTTACTGCGTGCCCAACGCCCCCCGTACCGACTGGGACACGCTGTGGTACTGGAAGCGCAACGACGCCCTCACCGCGGCCGTCGGAAGCAACCAGTGGGATTCCCTCGGCGGAAAGCGGTGGGTAGATTCGCTCCTTCCGGTTCCGGGTGATCCGAGCATGGACAACTACAGGCAATACAGCGCCACCGACGTCTCTCTCAAGAACAATTATCCTTACGTCGATGGAACGGAGAAGAACGGAGCGCTCAACACCGAAGATCTCAACAGCGACGGCTTTAGGACGACCGAAAATTTCTACCGGCGGTTCATCGACTTCGACAGCGGCGGCAACACCCAGTTCCTCGCGAGAAACGCCGGCAACTACCGGATGAACGACACGGCGGTCAACGCGAAGATTCATGGAACCACCGTTCACGATTCCCTGCGGTGGCACCTGTACCGGATTCCGCTCAACGATACTATCAAGGGGATATTCGAAAAACACGGTTCCCCGCGGTGGAACCAGATCAAGTACGTCAGGATCTGGTGGGGAAACTTCAAGGGCGCGAAAAAAACGCGGAAAAACACGCTCGAGTTCGCGCGCATGCAGTTCGTGGGAAATCAGTGGCTCGAGACGCCGTCGGTCAACGCGGATTCGACGTCGAGCGTGAACCTGCAGGTTTCCACGGTAAACACCGAGGACAACGCCCGCACCTATGTGACGCCTCCGGGCATTTACCGCGCCACCGACGAGAAAAACAACCTTGCGAAAGAGGGTTCACTCGATCTGTTATACCGGAACATCAAGCCGGGCACCACGGCGCTGGTGCGGCGGAGCCTTTCGTATCAGCCGCTCAACCTTTCCGCCTATAGCGATCTGTCTCTCATGGTACACGGCGACACCACGCGCGCGGGATTCTGGTTCTTCTTCCGATTCGGTGCCGACGATTCCACCTACTACGAAGTACGCTCGCCGGTGGAGGAGGGATGGAAGACCCTCGACGTCCGCCTCAAGGAGATTTCGGACCTCAAGCTCTTGTACCGGATAAACAACGGCGACACCGGGGCCATCAACACGAGCGTCCAGTCGGGCAAGGAGATATTGTCGATTCGCGCGCCCCGGGGGCGCACCCCGAGTTTCGCCAACGTCACGTGGATGGCGCTTGGCGTCGCGCGCGATTCCATCGGCCTCCAGTCGAGCTGGCAGGGCGAGTTGTGGGTCGACGAAATGAAGGTGAACGGCATCCGGCAGCAGAACGGCTGGGCCGGCCGCGTGTATCTCTCCACGAAATGGGCCGATTTTCTGAACCTGTCGGTGGGACTCGATTACGCCGACGGGAATTTTCGCCGCATGACCGACGTCACGACGGGCCTGGGAAGCTCCATCCTCTCCGCGAATTTCAGCGTCGACGGGAAAGTCTCGAAATTCATGCCCGATCCATGGAACGTTTCGATTCCCCTGGGCATGCGACTCCAGGAATCGCTCACCAGGCCCGAAATAGTGCCGAGCTCGGACATCTACCTTTTGCACAAGGACGGCAATGCCGACGGCTTCCTCGACATGTACAAGGATGCCATCAACATGTTCCTGTCCAACCGCGTACTGGAACCCGACACCACCCCCGCGCGCCACTACCAGACCATGTCGTCCCAACGGGACTGGTGGACCGGCTTCGAGAAGAAGGGACAGTCGAAGAACCCGTTTGTCAACCTGCTGCTCGAAAGGACGTCGCTCGACTTTTCCGCTTCCCACAAGACCACCGAGACCGCGAGGGGACAGCTCACGCCCGGAGGCGAGGACAGGCTCGACAAGGACACGCTCGATTCCTATCACGGCACCTTCAAATACAACCTCACGCCCACGCTCGAGCCTAAGTATTACAAGTTCAAACCGTTCGAGAAGTCGAAGATTTTGTGGCTTCCCGACCAGATAAAGAACTACGAATTCAGCTACCTTCCCACCACGCTCACGTTCGACGTGGCCGAGTTCACCTATTCCAAGGAGACCATGATAAAAGCCGACGTGCCCGGCACCACGCAGCTTAGGAAGCTCGAGCTCGACCATCGGATGAACCTCGTGTTCGATCCCATCAACATTCTCGATTTTTCGTACAACCTGTCCATCGGCAGGAAGCTCGACAACCAGATCTCGAACGCGAATATAAACGGCATCGCGGACGCGGCGTCGTTTTTCTCGCGCTACGTCGCCAAACGGGACTCGGTGTGGCGGGACTATTATATCCTGTACGACGAGATATCGCGTACCCAGGGCACGAGCCTGCGCTTCGACCCGACGTTCCTCGACTGGTTGAGCCACAAGTTCGAATATTCGGCCAATTACCGGCAAAACGCCAACCAGCGAAGCGGCGACTCCACCCGCTATCAGAACATCGGCATGGACCGGACGTTTCACCTGTCAAGCACGCTCACGCTGGGATCGCTGTTCAAGAAACTGGCCGACGGCTTCTCGTCCTTCAAGGCGATGGCCTCGGTGTTCAATTCGATTTCGGCCGGGATCACCAAAATCAATTTCAACAGCGTCACCTTCGACTACACCGCCAAGACGTCGGTGCGCAACGACAACATGTCGACCGACCTGCTGGCCGCCAAGGGGATCGGGCTGACCGGATTCTATAAATACCAGTTCGGCCTGTCGGGCGCCAACGCATGGGACGTCGTCACCGGCAACATGGACGACAACGCCCTGGGAGGCATGAGGTTTCGGCACACCGCGCTCAACCTCGAACAGAACGATCAGCGTACGTCCGACATGAATTTCTCGCTGAGCACGAATTTCAACCTGCCCGAGCCGGTGGACGTCCAGTTCACGGGCATCAGTCTCGCCTGGAGCAGGTCCTACCTTGTTCGGCCCGATACAACCTCGCGCGACACAACCTTTACCTGGCCCGATTTTTCCGAGTCGGCCCGGTCCGGCATCCTCAACAAGATTTCGTTCGTCTCCCAGTACATGCAGGGAGTTTCCTTGACGCATAAATACAGCTTCCAAAAAAAGCTTCACGCGACGTCGACGTCGTCCACCAACGGAACGACCGTGACGGTTTCCCACGCCTTGTCGCCGGTCGTGGGGATGGATGGAACGCTCAAGAAGTGGCCCGTGAGCCTCAGCTACGCGTGGGACTACTCATACAAGATCGATTCGAGTACGAGCGCAAGCGCCGACAACGTAACGCATACCACCGACAATGGGCACCGGGCGAGCATCAAGTACGAATTGAGCAACGCGGCCGGCGCAAAGCAGTTCAAGTTTTTGTGGTGGACCGTTCCTATCGTGGGCAGGCTCGTTTCCGGGGCGGAGTTCGAATACAAGACGAGCAAGCTGGAATCCGTGTCGGGAGCGAGCGACAATACCGCGCTCACCTCGTCCTGGAGTCTCACTCCGCACCTCACGTACGATTTTACCGACAACATCACCGGCGACGTGAAGTACACGGGATCGCAAAAAAAGGCTCCAAACTCGACGACGACATCACATATTTTTGCCTTGTCCGTCGAAATCAGATTTAATCCATAACGCAAGAAGAACATGCCCAAGAAGATTCTCTTTTCAGCGACTCCAACCGAAAAACGAGCGGCGCTTCTGGAAAACGACAGGGTGGTCGAGCTCGTGGTGGAGCGTCCCGACAGCCTGCGGTTCGTGGGAAACATCTACCGCGGAAAAATCGTCTCCATTCTTCCCGGCATCCAGGCCGCGTTCGTCGACATCGGCCTCGACAAGGCCGCGTTTCTCCATGCCTCCGACGTGGATCCATCGTTGCTCCTCGATGAGGCCGATTCCCTCGCCGAGCGGTATATGGAACAGACCAAAAGCAACCGCCGGAAAGTGATCCGGATTCCCATAGAGAAGGTTATTGAGGAAGGCCAGGAGATTCTCGTGCAGGTGATTAAGGAGCCCATCGGCACCAAGGGCGCCAAGGTCACCACGCAGATAAGCCTAGCCGGCAGGTTCCTCGTTCTCGTGCCCGACGCCGATTTTATCGGCGTGTCCAAGAAGACCAGCGACGACAAAAAACGGCTCAAGCTCAAAAAACTCATCGCGGCGCTCAAGCCTCGCGGCGTGGGTTTTATCGTTCGCACCATCGGCCTGCAGGTTTCGGAGCCGGAATTCGTGAAGGAAATGCAGTCGCTTATAGACAAATGGAGGAAGGCGCAGCAGGAGGCGCTCACCGGCTCCGCTCCCAAGCTCGTGTACCGCGAGATGGGAATCACCACGCGCGTGATCCGCGACCTTTTCTCCGGCGAGGTGGCCGAGGTGTGGGTGGACCAGGACGACGATTTTACGGAAATCCAGGAATACCTGAGGTCGGTTTCGCCCGATTTGTGCTCACGGGTGGTGCATTACAAGGACAAGCCGCCCCTGTTCGACAAGTTCAACATCGAAAAGGATCTTGAGCTGTCCCTCAAACGCAAGGTGTGGCTCAGAAGCGGCGGATACATCCTCTTCGATCACGCCGAGGCGCTTCTTGCCATCGACGTCAACACGGGCCGCAACGTGGGAAAATCGAACCTTGATGAGACCATTTTCAAGACCAACATCGAGGCGGCGCACGAGATAGCGCGCCAGTTCCGGCTGCGCGACATCGGCGGCATCATCGTCATCGATTTTATCGACATGCAGAAAGCCGAACATCGCAAGAAGATCGAAGAAGAGATGCGGCGCCTGCTCAACAACGATCCGAGCGCCACCGCCACCACCACGCTGTCCAAGTTCGGCCTCATGGAGATAACGCGCAAGCGCGTCCGGCCCGAGCTCCAGGAACTGTATACCGACGTGTGCGGCGTGTGCAACGGCCTTGGCTGGGTCTTTTCTCCCGCCACCGTCACGGCCCGCATCGACCGGTGGCTCAATCGCGCCGATTCCCACGATACCCCGCGCGAGCTCAATCTCGCCGTGAATCCCGCCGTGGCTGCTTATCTGCGCCGCGAGAACGGCCAGATGCTCCAGAAGCTGGAACAGGAGCATAACTTCAAGCTTACGGTCATCGAGGACGATGACCTCGACCAGGACGACTACCAGCTCTACCCCAAGGACGGAACAAAGCCGATTACTTCGAAATACGCATAGGCCCCTCATCCATGGTAGCTCCCGGGCAAGCTATATTCGAGCCGGAAATGTCGCCGCGAGAGCATCGCAAGGCGTTGGTAAGCAGAAGAAATCGATACAAGAAATCCATCCTTTATCACCCCGGATGAACCGAGGGATGACGGCGACATGGTTTTTATAAGGTATTGACTCATTTCCCCCCTCCAATGTATATTACACAACTTCCAAAACCGGAAAATACGCGGGAGTGAACCCATGTTTTCAGTCGTCGAGCAGGACGGTTTCCAGTTCAAGGTGTCGCAGGGCGACACCATCCTCGTGCCAAGGATAAACGCGGAAAAAGGCAGCGAAATCGCCATCGAGAAAGTGCTCATGGTGGGCGAGGCGGGCAACGTTAAAATCGGCTCGCCGGTGGTGAGCGGGGCCGTCGTCAAGGCAAAAGTCGTCGACCACGTCAAGGGCGACAAGCTCTTTATCCTCAAGAAAAAGCGCAGGAAGACGTTCAAGAAAAGAACCGGACACAGGCAGCAGCACACGACGCTGCAGATTCTTTCGATACAGGCATGATGCGGCCGGGTTCTCCGGGGCATCCGAACTTCAGGAAAAGGAATTTTCCATGGCGCATAAAAAAGGCGGCAGCAGCAGCGTCAACGGACGCGACAGCAACCCACAGTATCTCGGCGTCAAGAAATACGGCGGCGAGAAGGCCCTGGCGGGAAACATCCTGGTCCGACAGAAGGGCACGGTCATCCACCCGGGACAAAACGTCTCCAAGGGCAAGGACGATACGTTGTTCGCTCTGGTCGACGGAATCGTGAAGTTCAGGACCGGCGCCGGGGACAGGAAATTCGTGAGCGTGATTCCCGCGTAGCGATTACGACGGATTGCATGGATACAAGAGCAGGGCATTCGCCCTGCTCTTTTCGTTTGATGCAAGGGACAACGTCGATATAATAATGGCGCGGGGAACGCCGGTTATTGCCGTAAAACACATTTAGTATTTTTTATCCAAGGAACATGAAAGTAACCTTCCTCGGTACCGGGACCTCCCACGGCGTGCCGTCGCTGGACTGCATGCTCGGCAATTTCGGGCCGTGCCCCAAGGGCGTGTGCCTGCGTTCGTTGACGGACGCAAAGCACGCCAGGACGCGCTCGTCCCTGCTCGTCGAGTGCGCCGGCAAACGCGTGCTTGTCGACGTTTCGCCGGATTTCCGGCAGCAGGCGCTGCGGGAGAAAATCCCGTCGCTCGACGCGGTGCTCATCACCCATTCGCACGCCGACCACATCGGCGGCGTACCGGACATACGATCCTATACGGCCCGCCGCGCCGAGCCGCTTCCGTTCTACGGTTCCGGGGAGAGCATGGCCGCCATACGCGCGTTTTTTCCGTATATATTCGATCCCGACGCGTTCGTCGGCGGCGGGATTCCCAGGATTTCCACGAACGCGATAGACGCCGGGTTCGAACTCTTCGGGCTACGGATCTCGCCTTTTGCCGTGGAGCACGCCGGGTTGAAGGGCTGTTTCGGGTACCGCGTCAACGACATGGCGTATTTTCCCGACGTCAAGTTTTTGCCCCGCGAAGCACGGGCCGGGCTTTCGGGCCTCGACCTGCTCGTCCTCAACTGCCTTCGCGAGACGCGGGAACACGGCAGCCACCTCACGCTGGGCCAGAGCATGGCCCTTGCCCGCGAACTGAGGCCCAGGCAATGCCGTTTTATCCATATGAGTCACGATATCGATTACGAAACTGATGGCCCCAAGCTCGATTCCTGGATGGCGTTCGCGTACGACGGGCTTACCATAGAGATATAAGCGGAGAGTGACCCGTGCCGCGCCCGGCGATGCGGGCACGGATACAATCACCACGGAGGCACAAGAAGAAAGAGCGAGGTTGCAATGGAAACATACAAACAGGAATTCATCGAATTCATGGTCCGGGCCGGGGCCCTTACGTTCGGCGCTTTCGTGACGAAAAGCGGCCGCGCGACGCCGTATTTCATCAACACGGGAAACTATACGCGGGGAAGCCAAATGGCGCGGCTGGGCGAATTCTACGCCGAGGCGATCCGGTCCGCCCTGGGCGGCGGATTCAACGTCCTGTTCGGACCGGCCTACAAGGGTATCCCGCTCGCCGCGAGCACCGCAATCGCGCTTCAACGCGCGTACGGGCACGACGTTTCGGTATGCTTCAATCGCAAGGAAGCCAAAGACCACGGCGAAGGCGGAACCATTATCGGGCACAAACCCGCCGCCGGAGACCGCGTGGTGATCGTGGACGACGTTATCACGGCGGGTACATCGTTGCGGGAGTCGGCGGCCTTGCTTCTGGCCGTGCCGGGGGTGACCTTGTCGGCGCTCGCCGTGTCGGTCGATAGAATGGAAAAAGGTCCATCGGGCGTCAGCGCGCTCGCCGAGGCTTCGAAAACGTATACAATGGCCGCCGTGGCAATCGTCACCATCGATGAAATCGTTTCGTATCTGCACGGCAGGGCGGTGGACGGCATCGTGCACATCGACGATGCCATGAAGGCGAAGATAGATGAATACCGCGCCGAGTACGGCGCGTAAAGAAATCGAATGCCGAAGGCGGAAAGGCGGCGATGTACTATTTTTGAGAAGAGAACTTCTTTACAGAGGAACGTATGATTAAATTCTTGCACGGTAAGCGGCTATCCCGCCTGTTGGCGGCGACGGCCCTTGCCGTGACGTGCGCTTATCCCGCGCGGGCCGCAGTGACCCTCACCCAGGGGACAATCACCTACAACCACCCCGCGGTCAACCTGAATCCCGACCATACCCTCGGCAGCGGCGGCGCCAGCGTCCCGAACACGCTCCCCACGCTCGTGCTCGAAAACGAGTACGTGCGGGTCAAGGTGGTGCCGAGCTACGGCGCGCGCATCATTTCGCTGTATTACAAGCCCAGCGCCCACGAGGAGCTCTGGGCCGACCCAAACGCGGTCGTGATGTCGATGAACTCGTTTTTCTACAACTGGCTCATGGTGTGGGGGGGCATTTTTCCCGCATGGGGGTCGCCCGAACACGGAAAATTCTGGTTCCTCCCGTGGGACTACAGCATCGTCAAGCAAACGGCCGACACCGTCTCGGTGGCCATGTACATGACCGATTCCATCCCCTGGCGGCAGGGCTATTCCACCCTCCACTCGGCGTACGGGGCAACGGGCATCAAATGCACCTTCACGGTGACGCTCGTCTCCGGAATGACCGGCATCGGCGTGGATGTGACGCTTGTCAACCCCGGCTCGGCGTCGACCGGGACCGAATACTGGACCTGCACAACGGTGTCGCCCGGGAGCGCCCCGGCCAACCTCACGCTCACCGACGGTGCGCAGATGATAATGCCGTGCGACACCGTGATCATCAATCCCGGCTACAACGGCCTGAGGGGGCAGGAGACGCCGGTGACCGGCGACTGGTTCCTTTTCAATAAGCTTCGCTGGTGGAAGAACTGGGTGGAGCAGGGGATTTTGTACGCGTATCCCCAAAGCAATCTCTGGGGAATTATGAACCACGACGGGAACCAGGAATCCATCATGCGCGTCTGCGACAATAAGGCCACGCTTTCGTGCAAGATTTGGACCTGCGGTCGAAACGGCCTGCCGTACTGGGAGCCGTGGGCCGGGATATCGGACCAGTTTTACCACAAGGCGACCTTCGCGGCGGGCGAGACAAAAGCGTGGCACGAATTCTACACGCCCACGCTGGGTATCGACAGCGTTTCGCACGCCTCCGACGACGCGCTCGCGAATCTCAAAACGGCCAAAAGTAGGTACGACGGCAACGCCGACGACAGCGTCCGCGTGACCGCGCAGGTGTTCCTCACCAGGCCCGCCCGGCAGGTACATGCCTCGCTCACCCTCGACGGAGGCGGCGTGTCGCAGAGCCTGTACGACACGAGCGTGTCGCCGGATTCGCTCAAGGGAAACGGCGTCAAGGTCTCCATCGCCTGCAAACAGGTCTACAACAGCGCAACCGCGCTCACGCTCAAAATCACCGACCTCCAGACAAAGGTGCTGTTAAACGCGGTGAAGCCGCTCACGTTTGTAAACTGCGCGCAGACCGGGGTGGTCCAGCGGCCGTTTGCCGCCATCGCCGCCGGCGCGGTGGGGCCGGACGTCTCCCTGTATACGGTGACCGGGAAATTCGTGTGCCGTGCGAAGGACGGGGCCGATTTTTCACGAATGGCGCTCGCGCCCGGTTCATATGTTGTCCGTTACGCGAACGGAATTCTGAAGCGATGCACTATGGATGCGAGACGATAGGATAGCGGATAAGGGAATAAAAAGACCGCCGGAGTAGGGGCGGTTTTTTTTATTCTTACCCATTGCCGGAAGAAGAGGGCAAGGACGCATTTCTGCTTGATCCCCGCTGCAAGAAGGTGTATCTTATACACAAAGAGAGGTGTATAGCTATGCGCACAAATATTCACATTGATGATACTCTCGTCAGAAAAGCGTTTCGCCTTTCAAAAGCACGCACGAAGAAGGAACTGGTGGCCACGGCCCTGGCCGAATATGTAGCGAACCACGGAAAAAAGGACCTTCGCGAACTTCGGGGGAAAATAGCCTTTAGGAGCGACTACGACTACAAGGCGATGCGGGCGGGACGCACCGCATGATCCTCGTCGACACCTCCGTGCTCATTGATTATCTGCGGGGAAGACAGGGCACCCATTGCGACAAGTTTGAGTCTTTGATCGCCATGAACATTCCGTATGGAATAACCGTTCACGTATATCAGGAACTGCTTCAGGGATGTCTCACTGAAAGGGATTTTTCCTCGCTTAAAGAGCACCTCGACACAATGGTATTTTTTTCGGAACGCGGCGGACGCAAGGCTTACGCCCAAGCGGCCTACCTTTATTACCAGTGCAGACGGAAGGGTATTACGGTAAGAAGCAGCATTGATTGCCTCATCGCCCAGATCGCAATAGAAAACAATTTAAAATTATTACACAACGATAAGGACTTCGAAAAAATTGCGAAGGTGGATAAGCGTCTGGTATTCTTCTGATTCTTCCTTTCTCGTTGGGCGTTGATAAAATATCTTTTTTCCGTTCACGGCAAGCTTCCTGCGAAGTGATGTGCCTCTGTTCGTCAAGCCGGGCGACGTGGTGGGGATAGGCACGGAAGGCAGGAAATCTCTGGGAGTGCGCAACCTCACCCCTCCGCCTCCCCTCTCCGGCAGGAGAGGGGAGCGCCGTGTGCCAGGCCCCAATCGCTTTGACAAACGGAATGTGGAAATTATGATATTCTGACTTTGCCCCTTCTCCTGGCGGAGAAGGGGTCGGGGATGAGGTCAATAGCGGAAGATGAGTGTTTGATGAAGCCCGTTTCGCCCATGAAAAGCGGTGTGGTTTTCCTTCAGAAAGTCTCCAGCCAGAAGGTGGAATTTTCCCGTAAATTGCGTTCGGAAATGACCGATGCGGAAGCTTGCTTGTGGAAGATGCTTCGCAATCGCAAACTTGGAGGGTGCAAATTTCGGCGTCAACAGATAATTCAGGGTTTTATCGTCGATTTTTTCTGCGAGAAGGCGAAGCTCGTGATTGAGGTCGATGGCGGCATCCATGATATCGGGGAACAAAAAAAGGCCGACGAACTTCGCAGGAGAGTTTTCGAATCGCGAGGCTTGGTTGAAATTCGTTTTAACAACGATGAGATAGTCGGAAATCTCGACGGAGTGCTCCGGAAAATCGAAGAAACCATTATGGTGCGAACGGGTTCACCCGATCCGCGAACATAATCGAACTGTTTGTCTCACCCCAGCCATTCCCTCAAATATTTCCCCGTCGCGCTCTCCGGGTTTTTCGCAATCTGCTCCGGCGTCCCGGTCGCGATCACCCTTCCTCCGTTGTCGCCGCCCTCGGGGCCAAGGTCTATTATCCAGTCGGCGCACTTGATCACGTCGAGGTTGTGTTCGATGACGATCACGGTGTTTCCCTTGTCGACCAGCTCGCCTATCACGGCCATGAGCATCGTGATGTCCTCGAAATGCAGGCCGGTGGTGGGCTCGTCGAGAATGTACATGGTACGGCCCGTGCCGCGGCGGGCAAGCTCGGCCGCGAGCTTGATGCGTTGCGCCTCGCCGCCCGACAGCGTGGTGGCCTGCTGGCCGAGATGGATGTAGCCGAGCCCCACGCGCGACAGGACCGAGAGCTTCGTCTTGATGGCCGGAATGCGATCGAAAAACATGAGCGCCTCGTCGACGGTCATGTCGAGCACGTCGGCGATTGATTTTCCCTTGTAGGTTATTTCGAGAGTCTCGCGGTTATAGCGCTTGCCCCGGCACGACTCGCATTCGACGTAGACGTCGGGGAGAAAATGCATCTCGATGCGGATGACGCCGTCGCCCTCGCACGTCTCGCACCGGCCGCCCTTCACGTTGAAGCTGAAACGGCCGGGATCGTAGCCGCGTATCCTGCTTTCGGGAAGCATGGTGAACAGCGTGCGGATGTGGTCGAACGTCTTGGTGTAGGTGGCCGGGTTGGAGCGCGGCGTGCGGCCGATGGGCGACTGGTCGATGGCGATTACCTTGTCGAGCAGCGCCAGGTTTTTCATCTGCCTGAAGGCCAGAGGCTGGAGTTTCGCGTTGTTGAGTTTCCGCGCCAGGGCGGGGTACAGGGTCTGGTTGATAAGCGTGCTCTTGCCTGATCCGGACACGCCCGTGACGCACACCAGCGTGTTGAGCGGAAACGATACGCTGATGTCCTTGAGGTTGTTGCCCGAAGCGCCGACGAGGTCGAGCGAGTCGCCGAGCCCCTTTCTCCGCTGCGCGGGGAGGGGGATGGATTTCTTTCCCGACAGGTACAGGCCCGTGAGCGAGGCCGGATTCGCGAGAATTTCCCTCGGCGTCCCCGCGGCGACGAGGTTCCCGCCGTGCACTCCCGCGCCCGGGCCGATGTCGAGAATCCGGTCTGCGGCGAGCATGGTATCGCGGTCGTGCTCGATAACCACCACGGTGTTGCCTATGTCGCGAAGCGAAATGAGCGTGTCGAGCAGCTTGCCGTTGTCGCGCGGGTGCAGCCCGATGCTCGGCTCGTCGAGGATGTAAATCACGCCCGTGAGGCGCGATCCTATCTGCGTGGCGAGCCGGATGCGCTGCGCCTCGCCTCCCGACAGCGTCGCGGAGGCCCTGTCGAGCGACAGGTACGAAAGCCCGACGTTCACCAGGAACGACAGCCGCTCGCCGATTTCCTTGAGCACCTGTTTTGCAATCTGCTCCTGGCGCTTTCCGAGCGAGAGCTCCCCAAAAAACCGCCCGACCGCATCGATGGATAAATGCGAAAGGTCGGCGATGTTGCGGCCGCCCAGAAGGACGGCGAGGCTCTGGGGCTTCAGGCGCCTGCCCTTGCAGGCGGGGCACGCGCGCTGGGTCATGTACCCCTCTATCCACCGCCGTATCTCCTCGGACGAGGAGTCGCGGTAGCGGCGCAGGAGGTTGGGAATCACCCCCTCGAAGTCCCTCTTGAACTGGCCGTGGCCCTCGCGGCTGCGGTTCTGCCATTTCATGAGAATCCGCTCGCCGCCGGAGCCGCGCAGCAGGATGTCCTTCTGTTTTTCCGACAATGAACCATACGGCTTGTCGACGGGTATCGAGAAGTGCCGGCACACCGACAGCATCATCTGGTGGTTCCAGCTTCCCATGGTGGAGGCGCCGTTCCACGGGACGATGGCGCCGCCAAGGAGCGTGAGCGACGGATCGGGCACCAGGAGATCTTCGTCGATCTCCAGCAGGTAGCCCAGCCCGCTGCACGTCTCGCACGCGCCGTAGGGGTTGTTGAACGAGAACATGCGGGGCGACAGCTCGTCGTAGGAAATGCCGCAGACCGGACAGGCGAGCAACTGCGAGAACACGATTGGCTCTTTGTCCACAAGATCGATTATCACGGTTCCGTTCGACGAAAGCTTGAGCGCGGTCTCCAGCGAATCCACGAGCCTGCCCTTGACCGCCGGGCCGTTCACGAGGCGGTCCACCACCACCTCTATGGTGTGCTTCTTGTTTTTGTCGAGCGGGATTGCCTCGTCGAGCGTGTATACGCCGCCGTCGACCCGCACGCGCACGAAGCCGTCCTTCTGCAGCTTCTCGAAAAGGTCCTTGTACTCGCCCTTGCGTCCCGATACCGCGGGCGACAGGACCTGGAATTTCGCGCCCGCGGGAAGCGCGAGAATCCTGTCGGTTATCTCCTGGACGCTCTGCCGTGAAATGGGCCTGCCGCATTTGTAGCACGTGGGGTCGCCTATCCGCGCGAACAAAAGGCGCATGTAATCGTGGATTTCGGTGATGGTACCGACGGTGGAGCGGGGGTTGTGGCCCGTGGTCTTCTGTTCGATGGAGATGGCGGGCGAAAGGCCCTCAATCGAGTCAACGTCCGGCTTTTCCATGAGGCCCAGAAACTGCCGCGCGTAGGCCGACAGCGACTCCACGTACCGCCGCTGACCCTCGGAATACAGCGTGTCGAACGCCAGCGACGATTTGCCCGAGCCCGACAGGCCGGTGATGACGGTGAGGCTGTTGCGCGGGATGACGACGTCGATGTTCTTGAGGTTGTGTTCCCGGGCGCCTTTGATTACAATGTCTTTGGACTGCATTGGAAGTGCAGGTAAATTAATACTTGCAGGAGAGCGCGAAACGAAGCGGAGGATTCTCCGGCCGGGACATCGTTATTTTTGCGTTGATTGTATCTCGGCTATTGCCCGCTTGATGCCCACTATTTCATCGGCGAGCATGTTCACTTTCTGTTCCAGGATCGCGAAGCGCTCGTTCACCGAGCCCGTTACCGCGGGCGCGGGAGAAGACGAAGCGACGGACGCGCCTTCCTGCGGCGCAACGTCGCCGAAGAAACGGTGCGCGTACCGCTGCTCCTTGCGGCCGGGTTGCCTGGGGAGTTTCACCGCAAGGGGGCCGCTTTCGGGCGCCGTGAGCTTCGCCACGCAGGATTCCACTTCGTCGATCCCCGCGAACCGGTGCATGCGCGCGGTCATGGTGCGCAGTTCGCCCGCGGTGAGCGGGCCGCGAAGGATGAGTTCGGCAAGAACCGCAAGTTCGGGCCGCATGAGGTTTGAGGCCACCGAGCGGCTTCCCGGCGCGTTCCGCGCCGCCGGGTCGGCCTCAAGAGCATCCTGGGCCGCGGCGAGCTTCGCGGTCAGATTGTGTTCATACTTGGGCACCCTGCCGCCGGACGTAGAAAGCCGCCAGGCCAGGTTTTTGCCGCGCAGGGACTCCAGCGCCATGGTCACGTCGTCGTTCGAAAGCTCCATCACCGGATCCCGGTTCGATTTCTGGTTGCACGCGGCCACGAGCGCGTTGAGCGACATGGGATAATATTCGGGCGTGGAGAGCTCCTTTTCGACCAACGAACCGAGCACGCGGGCCTCTATCGGAGTGAGCGCGATGTTCATACGGCTTCCTTTCGGATTGTAAAGAAGTTCGCCTGCTTCCGAATCAAAATAACTTTGTCGCGTCGGTATTCCGCAATCCATTTTTATTGCAGACAACGGCGGCTCGCGCCGCCATCCTTTCACCCCCTACGAAAGCGAGAAGAAATGAAACGGCAAGCATTGGGCGCCCTTGTACTCTGTTGTACGGCGTTTTGCTGCATGGCAAAGGACAAAACGGCCTCCGCCGGCATCGTCCTCAAGACCGATTACTCGAGCCCCCGGGAGTGCAGCTACTCCGTTTCCTACACGTCGCAGGGGAACTTTAGGCAGAAGTCGTCGAACACCGCGAAATCCACGGAGATTTCATGCCTTCTCGCCGTCACCAAAACGGACGCAAAAAAGCTGGCCGTCAAAGCCGACAGCGTGACCGTGAAATCCGACGTCTACAAGGAAGACGTTCGGAAGGAAATAAAAGACAAAATCGCCGGCTCCGAATATTCGCTTTCGCTCGCGAACGGGTACCCCTCGCTCGACACGGGTGCGGCGATTCCCGCAAGCGCCTCGCTCGAATGGGATTTGTACCGCCAGCTCTCCAAGCTGCTTCCCGTGCTGCCGGCAAAGCCCGTCAAGCCCGGATTCACGTGGGAGCGCACCGACGTTTTTCCCATGAAAACCGCCCGCGGAACGGTCTCGTGCGAAGTATACCGCGCCTATGTCCTCAAATCGCTTTCCGGCGATTCGGCGACGATTACCTGGAAGTTCCGGTATTCGGGAACCGGCGGCACGGCCGACAGCAGCGTGCTCACGCAGATTCCCGTGTACGGCACCGGGAACGGGACGGCCCTCATTGACATACGCAAGGGCCTCATCGAACACGCCGACATGAACTTCACCACGCCCGTGGCCGTGGTGGGAGACGTGAGCGTAGTGTGGCATGAGAAGGCGGAGATGAGATTGGTGGAGGTGAAGTAGGGGGGTGAAGAAACCCCATCCGCCAACACCCTTTGCCTGCGGCCGGGTGGTTCGTCAAAAAAAGTTGGTGGTTTTCGATGGGGAAATGCGGTCGTAGTCCGCCATAGTAGCTCGGACGTTTTAGATCGTTTTTATGTGAGGAGTCTCATGGAAGAAGAGTCAAAAGCTTTGCAGGAAGTAGCTAAAGCGGCAGGCAAAGCTATTGATGTAACCCGTGAAGCCGGTGGTTTTATTGCACGTTTTATTTCCGGCCCATTGGAACAAGGCATGGGTATTTTTGAAGATCGACTTAGATACGCACGCTGGGAACGGCAAATACGCTTAATGTCACGTGCGGAAGAATTCCTAAAGCAATCGGGCCTTTCCGCGCCCAGTAGAGCTGTACCGCTGAAGCTTGCAGTTCCCCTTCTTTACGGGGCATCTCTGGAGGACAACGATTACCTACAAGACAAATGGGCTGTCCTATTAGTTAATGCTGCTAATGCTAAATTCAACGCTGAAATTCGTCGCTCGTTTATTGACGTATTGGAACAACTTACTCCACTAGAAGCGCAAATTTTGGATGTTCTCTACGCTCTGCCATTCATTAAAAGTCGGCATGCGGGCATTCTTACCGTTGATCTGCCTCAAGCAGCATCCATTAAAGAGGAAAGTCAAAACAACTACTCGGAACCTAATGAGGAAATAATTCTTGCGTTGAGCAATCTTGCGCGGCTCGGATGTATACGTCCTACTATGACTTTGGGCGGGGGCGAGATATTTGGTAAGGTTAACCCAACAGTGTTAGGTCGTTCATTTGTGTATGCATGTAACCTGCCCAAGGTCTAATGCACGAGCCAAACGGCTTAAGCCGCCGGTGAGCCAACAGTATAGTTCCCTGTATATACAAACAAGTCCGCCAACTCATTCCGTCCCCACCTTCCCGCCGTTCCTCGACGGCTTTGCAATAAACCAAAATTTCCCTCGAAATCCAGAGGATATGATATATTTGTATTACAGCGATGTCGCTGTAGGTGAGGAGGAATAGATGACGACGCTGATTTCCCTGAGGCTGCCGGAGAACCTTCTGAAACCGTTGGACAAACTTTCGGAAAACTCGGAGCGGCCGCGTACCTATTTGATCAAGAAAGCCCTGGAAAATTATCTGGAGGAATATCAGGATTATCAAATTGCCATGGACAGGCTGCACGATAGAGAGGATGAGATTGTGTCACCGGCCGAACTGAGGAAGAAGCTTGGCCTATAAACTGTTCTATAAAAGCAGCGTTTCCAAAGACCTTAAACGCCTGCATAAAGACGAAGTAAGGCGCATTTTGGAGGGAATTGAAGAAAGATTGGTATCCAATCCTTATTCGGGCAAGGCATTGAAGGGCGATTTTAAGGGGTGCTATCGGTATCGTTTCGGCGATTACAGGGTGATTTATTCGGTGAGTGAACAAAAAGTATTGGTCTTGCGCATTGGTCACAGGAAGGAAGTTTATAGATAATAACCCGCGGTTCCGCTTTCCTTCGCGGGAAACCATTTCCAGGGAGGCGGCCATGCATTCCACGTTCATCCGCTCAGTCCTCATGCTGTCGTGTCTTCTCGGCGTTTTCCCGGTTTCGGGTTTGAGCGCTACCGTCACCACCGGCCCCGACAATCAAATCCTCGTCGACGGCAGGGCCTTCTTTCCAATAATGACTTGGCTGCAGAACGCCTCGCGCATCCAAACCGAAAAGACCTACGGAATCAACACCTTCGTGGGCCAGGGCGACAACTCCTCCGCGCTCGACTACTGCAACGCCGCGCAGGCGCAGGGTGTCTATGCCGTCCCGTCGTGGAACGCGGGCCAGGCCGCATCCGTCAAGACACATCCGGCGATGCTCGGCTGGGTCTTCGGCGACGAGCCCGACCTGCAAAGCAACAAGGTGCCGCCCTCCGTCATTCGCGGCCAGTACGACTCGATTAAGGCGGCAGATCCCGGCCACGTCGCCTTTCTCACCACTACCTCCGGGTTTTACAGCGGCGACGGGCTCCCGGCCTGGATGAACGGGTCCGACACCATGTATTACAGCTACCCGAAGTACACGGACGTTATCGGGTTCGATTATTATCCGGTCTACGGCTGGTGCAGGCCCGACTGGATATACAAGGTGGCCGGTGCCCAGGACGAGCTTGTCAAGAAATACGGCGGGGGAACCAAGAGCACCTACCAGTGGATCGAGTGCGTGCGGACATCGAGCCAGTGGTGCTCGCTTTCGTCCCGCGGCGCCGATGACGGGCCGTACGATTACGAGATAAAGGACGAAGTGTGGCTGGCGATAGTAAAGGGCGCGAATGCAATCGGCTATTTCACGCATTCGTGGGAATGTCCGGGCTATTCCCAGTGCTGTCTGAGCGACGCGCAGATCGCGATGCTCAAATCGGTGAACGCGCAGCTGACCGCGCTCACCGATGTTTTATGCGCCCCGGATTCGAAAGCCGCGGTCACGGTCCAGACGGACGACTCCAAAGGCTCGGTGGTCGTCCGCGTCAAGGAATATGGAGGAAGTCTGTATATCATCGCGGCCGACGTCATAAATCTCGCCGGAGCCAAAGATACACTCGATGCGACCTTCACGGTGCCCGGCCTTCAGGGGTCCGTGGAGGTGTACGGCGAGAACAGGAACGTGACGCCGGCGGGTGCCGCGTTCACCGACAGGTTCATCAAGACCGACCCGGTTCACGTTTACGTTGCAACGGCGGCGGCAGGCGTCCTGAATCAGCGCGCCGATTCCCGGATGCCGTATTCGAAGGCCCGGTTTTTTGTAAGCGGAGAATCCGTCAGGTTCGACCTTCCGGCGGGATCGTTTGGCCGTGTGGGCATATATTCCTGCGATGGGCGGCTGCTCCGGACGCTCAACGTTGAAAACGGAATCGCGACATGGCATCGCGACGATGAATGGGGGAAACGGCTCTCGCCCGGCATATACTTCGCCCAGGTCCCACACGGGACGCAAACCGCGGTCCTTGAGGTGCCGCTGTACCGGTAGAGGGGGGGCTACAACCCCTGCGCGCTGCGACCGAGGCGGTAGCGGTCGGGATAATTCTTCCGGAAGTCTTGAAGCTTCCCCGCTTTTTTCCACAGCAAAAGCTCCGCGGCCGCGATGCGGGGATCGGCCTTGAGTTGGTCGTCGGCGCCCGCCCTTTTGAACAGATCGAACGCGTCGTTGGAGGGGATGGTCAGGCGAGGAAGCGCGAGTGAGACGAGCTTTTTCTGCTGCCAGTATCTTTTGCATACCTCAATGAGGAACGACGATCTGTTTTTCCCCACCACCGCGGCAAGCGGCTGCACGAGAATGCGGTCGTACGCGATGCAATGTTCCGCGTCCGACAGTTGCCGTCCGCAGGAGGCCGCGTCCGCAAGAGACGCCGGGGGGATTTCCCGGATCGCCTGGAGCGCCGTCTCGATCGCGCCCTTTGATTTGTGAAATGATTTCGCCTTTGCAAGAAAGAAACCGGCGTATTCCCTGTAGATTGTACAGAAGGCTTCCTCCACCTGCGCGGAGAGGTCGTTTTTTTCGGCGAACTTCCGTAGGAGCGAGATGCCTCTGTCGGCGTCGAATCCGTTGCGCGCGGCCGCGGAGCAGCAGGCCGTAATACGTGCAAACCAGTCTTGTTTGAGCGAATCGGGGCACGCAAGCTTTTCGGCGAACACCCGCGCCTTTGCACCGTAAAACCGCGCGCGGTCGGATGCGCACAGTTGATTTGCACCCGCGTCCAGAGCGTCGATGAACCGGTAGAGACGGGCGTCCTTTTTTCCGGCGCAGACGAGGAGGCGCGATGCGTCTGCGCACACGTAGATGTCGTTGAAGATGCCGTTCTCCAGCGGGCAGATGTCGCGCGACATTGCCGCTATGTCGGCCGAGAACGGCTCGTTTTTGTCGAACCGGTCATTCACGCGGCGCAGCCATTTTTCGGTGACCGGCACGATCCGGGCGATCATGGCCGATTCTTGCGCCTTGGTGGAGGAGAGTTTCGCCCCGGCGGAACCGGGCAGAATCACGGCGACCGCCGCCGCGTACAGAAGGCGGAGAAGCAAGCGCGTGTAGGTTGCTCCCGCGTTCATCGCACACCCTTTCCGAACGCGCGGACGTCCCCCGCGTCAGTTGTCAATCTCGACGGGAATTTGCTTGACGTCCCAGATTTCTTCGGCGTATTGCCGGATGGTGCGATCCGACGAAAACCTGCCCATGTTCGCTACGTTGAGGATCGACATTTTCGCCCAGCGTTCCAGATCGGTGTAGGCCTGGGCGAGCGTCTTCTGGCACTGGACGTAGGAATCGAAATCGGCCATCACCATGTACCGGTCGCCGCCGTTGAGCAACGAATCGAAGATGGGACGGAAGAGCTGCGGCTCCTCGGGGCTAAAGAAGCCGACCGAGACGAGGTCCATCACCTTCCTGAGCTTTTCGTTCTTGTGATAGTAGTCCCACGGATTGTACGACTTGGCGCGCAGTTCGTTCACTTCGTGCGCGCGCAGCCCGAATATGAAGATGTTTTCGTCTCCCACTTCCTCCCACATCTCGATGTTGGCGCCGTCCATGGTGCCTATGGTGATTGCGCCGTTGAGGCCGAACTTCATGTTGCCGGTGCCCGACGCCTCGGTACCCGCGGTCGAAATCTGTTCCGACACCTCTGCCGCGGGCATGATGTGTTCCGCGAGGGTGACGCGGTAATTCGGGAGAAAATGCACCTCGAGCAGGCCGCGCGTGTCGGGGTCGCCGTTTATCACGCCCGCCACGTTGTTGATGAACTTGATGAGGAGCTTGGCCATGTAATAGCCGGGCGCGGCCTTTCCCGCGAAAAGCACCGTACGCGGCACGAAATCCTTTTTCCTTCCCGCCTTGAGATCGTTGTACATGGCGATGCAGTGGAGGATGTTGAGCGTCTGGCGTTTGTACTCGTGTATTCGTTTCACCTGGACGTCGAACATGAGTTCGGGATTGAGCCGCAGGTTTTCCCATTTAGCAAGAAACTGTCCCAGCCGTTTTTTGTTCGCGAGCTTTGCCTCGCGCCACTGCCTCCTGAATTCCCCGTCGTCGGCGAGGGGCGCCAGTTTTTTGAGTTGGGAGAGGTCCTTTATCCACCCGTCGCCGATGGCCGAGGTTATGAGCGACGACAGCGGCCGGTTCGACGCGTGGAGCCAGCGCCGCTGGGTGATTCCGTTGGTCTTGTTGTTGAATTTCTCGGGCCACATGTCGTGGAAGTTCTTCACGAGCCCGTCGGTAAGGAGCCTCGTGTGCAACTCCGAGACGCCGTTTACCGAATGGGAACCCACGATGGCGAGATAGGCCATGCGGACCTTGGGATCGGGCCCTTCCTCGATGAGCGACATGTCGCGCAGCTTTTCCACCTGGCCGGGATACTTGTAGGACACCTGGCGGAGAAACTTGCTGTTGATTTCGTAGATTATCTCCATGTGCCGCGGCAGCAGCGTCTTCATGAGGCTCACGGGCCACCGCTCCAGGGCCTCGGGCATGAGCGTGTGGTTGGTGTAGGCGAAGGTGCGCACCACGATGTCCCACGCCTCGTCCCATACGAGCCCATGTTCGTCCATGAGCAGGCGCATGAGCTCCACGATCGCGATTGCCGGATGGGTATCGTTGAGTTGGATGGCCACCTTATCGGGAAACTCGCGGAAATCCTTGTTGTTCGAAAGGTAGCGCCGGATGATGTCCTGCAGCGAGGCCGACGTGAAAAAGTGCTGCTGTTTGAGCCGCAGTTCCTTGCCGGAATGATTGTTGTCGTTTGGATAGAGCACCTTGGAGATGTTTTCGCTCGTCAGCTTGTCCTGGCAGGCGCCTATGTAATCGCCGCTGTTGAAGTAGTCGAACTTGAACTCGTGCGCCGCGCGCGCGCTCCACAGGCGCAGGGTGTTCACGGTGTTGTTGTCGTAGCCCGGCACGGGCACGTCGAAGGGCAGGGCGATGACCTCCTCGGTGTCGACCCAGGCCACCTTCTGCCTGCCGCCGGCGTCGGTGTGGTGTAGGGTCTTGCCGTAATACTTTATGTGCGCCTTGTATTCGGCGCGCTCCATCACCCACGGATTGACGTGCTGGAGCCACTGTTCCGGGTATTCGGCCTGGTGGCCGTTTACGATACGCTGGTTGAAAATCCCGAACTCGTACAAAATGCCGTATCCCACGGCCGGAAGCTCAAGCGTCGCCATGGAATCGAGGAAGCAGGCGGCAAGCCTGCCCAGGCCGCCGTTCCCCAGCCCCGCGTCGAACTCCTGGTCGAGAAGGTCCTCTATGTCGAGCCCAAGGTCTTTCATGGCGCCCTTGCAGCTTTGGAGCATCCTGAGGTTCATGATGTTGTTCGACAGGAGGCGGCCCATCAAAAACTCCATCGACATGTAGTACACGCGCTTTACGTTTTTCTCGTGGTATTGCTGCTTGGAGATTATCCAGCGTTCGATGAGTCGGTCGCGTACGGTGTAGGCGAGGCCGAGGAACTCGGCGTACGGCGTGATGGAGTATTTGTCCTTGGCGAGGTTGTATTCGATGTTGTTGAGAAATCCGAGCCGGACGTTTTCCTGCCCCATTCCCTTGAAATGAACCGACCAGTTCTTGTTGTTTTTGTCGTGTATTCTGATGATGGTCTCGGTAATTGCCTTCTGCATGGGTTGCCTCTTCTCCGGGCGAAAGACAGGATGAGGTTTGGGCTTAGACGCAGGAACAAAATAATTCATGAGGGTGCGATAAAGCCGCTCGTCCTGCGCCCATCGAAATGGATGGTTCATGCGTCGACACGCCCGGCGCGAACTTACTAAAAAAGCTCAGTCCTATGGTGGAAGATAACCATCCGACCGACTGCCTCGGGACCGGCGCTGAGGGGGATAAAGAAGACTACGGCACGCTTTACGATGCACAAGCACTGTCACCCGCCGTGTAGGTTGGGTTTTTCATTTTGTGCCGCTCGAACAGGCAATAGTGAAGCCTACGGCGTTTTCTCGAAAAGATACCACGGCCTTCGGCCGTGGTGCACAACGTTACGAAAAAGCACTGTCGTGCTTTTCTTTGATTTCGGGGGTTATACCCCCTCAT